>Ga0182013_10000133_pt1 | contig 91512 bp, 89 predicted proteins | sample 612S2MmetaG_FD_120487 | JGI IMG/M metagenome (GOLD analysis project Ga0182013, IMG submission 120487) | Permafrost microbial communities from Stordalen Mire, Sweden - 612S2M metaG | ecosystem: Environmental > Terrestrial > Soil > Wetlands > Permafrost | place: Sweden: Stordalen | collected... | reverse complement strand
TCCTGGATTCAGCCGAACCGATGGGCGCTGGGCCTGTCGAGCCGCGCCAGACTCGCCGCACACGCACAAGGGACCCCGGAGGGCTGTTGCCCGCCGGGGTCCCTTTCGCTACTCAGATCCGACTTCGGATCACTTCACCGTCGGCCCTCAGCCAGCGACGAGGGTTTCAGGCGACTTGACCGTGAATTCGGTCGTGTATGTCGTGTACGGCGCTTTGATGAGGCTCGCTTCAATCAGGCTCGACCCGCTCGCGCACGACGAGCTGCCGACGAGCACGACGAACGCGTTACCGCTGTTGTCGAGCTGCACTTCGGTTGATTCACCGAAGATTTCGTTGAGGTCTGCGTGCTTCAGCGACGGCTCGCCCACGATGTCACCGGGCGTAACCCAAAGCAGACGCGGCTCGTCGCCGCACCTTGCGTACAGCTGTTCTGCCGTGATGTTCACGTACTGCTCAGCGTCGACCGACGGGAACTCGACCTCGACGATCGTCGCCACGCTGCTCGTGATGTCATCCTCGACCTGGCTGCTCGGCATGGCCGCGACGCCAGGAGTCGTCGCGTGCGGCGCAAGGACGGTGTACGACGTCGTGAACGTTTCGTACGGTGCCTCTTCCAGGTGAGCCGAGACCAGGCTTTCGCCGCTCGCGCAGCTCGGCCCGGCGATCAACGCCACGGTCGCATTGCCGGCATCGTCGAGCTGGACGTCACTCAGACTCGGACCATCCGAATACGATTCGTGTTCGTACTGGCTGATCTGAGCCCACTCGAGAGAGTGGCACCGGTTGTAGAGCTCGGTGGCGCTCAGTTTGACGTACTGCTCGGCGTAGACCGACTGGCAGTGGACTTCGATGATGTCACCCACGCTGCCCGCCGTGGAGAACTCCCCCTGGTCGACGAACGATGGCAGGGATACCACCACACACCCACCAGATTCTTCCGCTGCTGCCTTCTTCTTGGGAGCCTTGTGCGCGAGGGCACTCCCGCTCATCGCGAAAATGCCGACGATCACAACCGTGAGGCCCACCAACAGATTACGTCGCTCCATAACTTCCTCCAAGTGGCCGTTTCCTGACGCCCACTGCTCAAGCCATGCGCTGAAGCAGGACTGCGGAAGGACTCGCCTATCCGGGCGACCAGTTTGACCTCAAAAGGTACGTGCCGTGGGCCGCTCTCCACAATAGGCAAAACGGGTGGTTTAGCCATCCGGCCAAGGGGTGGATCGGACCCACCCGGTGTAGGCCCCATCGCCTTACGGCCGACGGCGACGCTCCGGCCGCTGCGGGCTAGCGGGTTGAGCCGGCAGCCGCGCGGGGACGCCTGCGGGCACGGGCGGTGCGGGTGATCTGCCTTTCCACCCGTCCGGGGATCTCGCTCACGCGCTGCTGCTCCTGCTGGCTGGTGATGACGCCAGCGTTCTCGGCGGCCTTGACCCGCTGGGTGTCCGCTGACGCGAGCGCAGTCTTGAGCCCTTCGACGGACTTCCCGGGTGTCGAGGAGGCGATCTGCGCCAGGGACCTGCCCGCGCGGCGGTCGCTGCGCAGCGCCGAGGCTTTGATGCCCAGATACGCCGCGGCGACGGCGGTCGCGGGGTGCACCCCGGCCCCGACGGCGAGGAGCGCCGCGCTGCCGGGACGCTCGGCGCGCTTCTTCAGGGCGGCGGCCTGCGCCGCGGTGATCCGCCCCGACGCAACGGCTGCTTCTATCTGTTCGTCGCGGGCTGCCATGGCCGCGGCCGAGAGGGTTTCGGGGGAGACGTTCAGCCGCTTCGCCAGGTCGTCGAGGTAGGCCTTGCGGCCGACGCCCGGTGAGGGCGAGGTGCGTGTCGCGGCCACAGCGACCGCTGCGCCTCCGAGCACGGCTACGCAAACACCGACGATGACAAGCTTCTTGCTCAAGAGCGACTTCATGTTGATCCCCGATTCATCGGCTTGGAGCACCAGTCAACCAATGCTCGCTGAGCGTGGGCTTAACCGAGACTAACGGGCTGTTAAGCACCGGGCGCCGGTTGCGAGCAACGGCCGGCCGGCGTGCGCCAGAGGCTCGGAGAGCGTCCTCTCCCCTCTACTCTTGGTGACCGTGCGCCGTCGCCTGATACCGATCCTCGTCTCGCTCGCGGGCGCGTGCCTGATCGGGCTGCTCGTCTACGGCATCTCCACGCAGGCCGCGAGCCGTACGCTCGATGAGCAGGTGGCACGCGGCGAGCAGCCACCGGCGCCCGATGCCACGCGCGCGCTGCCCGTGCTCGGCGGGACGGGCACGGGATCGCTCGCGGCGCTGAAGGGCAAGGTCGTGATCCTGAACTTCTGGGCGTCGTGGTGTGCGCCGTGCCAGGAAGAGGCCCCCCTGCTCGAGGGCGCACAGAAGACGCTCCTGCAGCACGGCGGCTCGGTCCTCGGCGTGACGTACAAGGACATCACGTCGGACTCCGAACGCTTCATGCGGGAATTCCACCTGACCTACCCCAATCTCCGCGACGGAGGGGGCTCATTCGCGAGCTCCTATGGAACGGACCAGCTGCCGGAGAGCTTCATCATCAACCGCCGGGGGAACATCGTCGAGATCTCCAGGGGCGAGATAGCGGCGCCGTTCGTGCAGCGCGCGATCGCCCTGGCCGAGAGCACATGAGAGGCCGCCCGGCACGCCTGCTCCGCGCATTCCTCGCGTGCGTCGTGCTGGCCGCTGCCACGGCGGGCGCGTCGCAGGCCGCGAGCGTCTCGCTGCCGACGATCGAACGCCAGGTGATGTGCGTCACGTGCAAAATCCCGCTGAACGTCGCGCAGTCCCCGCAGGCGAACCGCGAGCGGGAATACATCCGTACGCTCATCGCCGAGGGCCACGACGAATCCGAAATCAAGGACGCCCTCGTGGTGCAGTACTCCTCGGCCGTCCTGGGCCTGCCGCAGACGCACGGTTTCGACCTCGCCGCCTATCTGGTGCCGGTCGTGGTCGTCGTCGGCCTCATCGCGTTGCTGGCGTTCCTGCTGCCCAGCTGGCGCAGGCGCTCGACCGCGAGCCCTGCGGAGCCCTCCCGTCCGATCAGCTCCGAGGAGTCTGCACGGCTCGAGTCCGACCTCGCACGCTTCGACTGACCCGGCGGGGCCCTACATCTCCTGGGGCGCGCTGATCCCGAGCAGGGCGAGGCAGGAGGCGATCGTCCGCATGCTCGCGAGGCACAGGGCTATGCGCTGCTCCTCGACGATCGCGGGCTCGGCGCCGAGCACGCGGCAGTCGCGGTAGAAGGCCGTGAACCCCTGGGCGAGCTCGAGCGCATACGCGGTGATCCGGTGCGGCGCCCGCCTGTCGACGGCCTCCGCCACCTCCGACGGAAACGCGAGCAGCAGCTCGATCAGCGCGCGCTCGCTCCCATGCAGGCCCTCCTGCGATCGCTCCGCGGCGGCCTCTAGCGAGCCGGGTGCACGCGATACCGCATCAGGACCGGCCTTGCCGAGCATCGACGCGATCCTGGCGTGCGCGTACTGCACGTAGTAGACGGGGTTCTCGCTCGACTGGGAACGCGCGAGGTCGAGATCGAGGTCGACTGTGGTGTCGTGCGAGCGCGCGAGCAGGTACCACCGGGCGGCGTCGACACCTATCTCCGCCACGAGGTCGTCGAGCGTGACGAACTCCCCGGCGCGCTTGGACATCTGTGCCCGCTCGCCTGAGCGGATGAGGTGAACGAGCTGCATGATCAGCATCTCCAGCGTGTCCGGGTCCCCGCCGAGCGCCTCATATGCGGCGCGCATGCGCTGCAGGTAGCCGTGGTGGTCGGCTCCCCAGATGTCGATCTGCCGGTCGTAGCCGCGCTCGCGCTTGTATTGGTGGTAGGCGATGTCGGACGCGAAGTAGGTGTGCTCCCCGCTGGAGCGGACAAGGACGCGGTCCTTGTCGTCCCCGAACTCGGTGGTGCGCAGCCAGAGCGCACCGTCCGACGTGTATGTGCGCCCCTGCTGCTCGAGGAGCGCGAGGGTGTGGGCGACCGGCGACGGGTCGCCCACGTGCAGAGAGCTCTCGTAGGACCAGTGGTCGAAGGGCTCGACCGCGAACGCCTGGAGCGAGCGCATGATCTCGGCGACCATCAGCTTCACGGCGGCCGCTCCGAGCTCGTCCGGTCCCGCATCGTCGAGGTCCTTCAGCTCACCGGCGAGGGCGACGACGTAGCCGCCCCTGTAGCCGTCGTCCGGCGGGCTGTGGCCATCGGCGATCGCGCGGATCGACTCGCCGAGCTTTCGGATCTGCGAGCCGGCATCGTTGACGTAGAACTCGCGCTCGACCTCGTGGCCGTGGAATGCGAGCATCCGGGCGAGCGAATCTCCGTACGCCGCATTCCGCGCGTGGCCGACGTGCATCGGGCCGGTCGGGTTCGCCGAGACGAATTCCACGAGCACCCGCTCGCGGACCTGTGCGCCGCCGGAGCCGTAGCGCTCGCCGGCCTGCAGCATCTGCGCGAGGGCCCCTCTCAGCCACGCGTCGCTTAGGAACAGGTTCAGGAACCCCGGCCCGGCGACCTCGAACCGCTCGAGCGACGCCCCCAGCCTCTGCGCCAGCTCGGCGCCGAGGCGCTCGGCGACGTCCCTGGGCGGGCTGCCCAGGCCAGGAGCGAGGATCAGGGCGGCATTCGTGGAGTAGTCCCCGAACTCTGCGCGTTTGGGCCGCTCCAGCGTTATCGACGCTCCCGCCGTCTCCGCAGCCAGCTGCGCGGCTGCCTCAAGAACGCTCGCTCGCAGTGCGACGAGCGGGGGTGCCGGCGCGTCCGGGGCTGCCGCGGCGGATGCGTTTGCGGGGTCGCCGGAGGGTTGGTTCATGGGTTCGGGGTCACCGGTTGCGATACTAGCTGTGTGACCGACCAAGACTCAGGCGCCGAGCGCCACATAAACATCCACCTGTCCCCCGAGATCATGGGGGGCGTATACGCGAACTTTGCGAACGTCAGCCATTCCGACTACGAGTTCACCGTCACCTTCGCACGGGTCGACCACGAGGTCGAGTCCGATGAGGTGCCGGGTGTCGTCGTGTCGCGGGTCAACCTCTCCCCCCGCTTCATGCGCGAGCTCATCGACGCGATGGAGGACAACTACTCCAAGTGGCGCACACGCGAGGGCATCAAGAACCTTCCCGAGTACGGCGGGTCCGAGGGCTCCGAGTCCGAGTAGGTCAATGGCCCGCGAGCCGCGTCGCGACGATGGTCGCGCGCTTGCACCGCAGCGACCGGTGGAACTCGACCGGTCCCGTGGTGTTCGTACGCTTCAGCAATGAAGGTCGCCGTCATATCCGACATCCACGCCAACCGGCACGCATTCGAGGCCGCGCTCGAGGCCATCGCCGACAGTGAGGCCTCCGAGCTGTGGTGCCTGGGCGACCTCGTCGGCTACGGCGCCGAGCCGGACGCCTGCGTCGAACTGGCCCGAGAGCACGTCGCGGTGTGCCTCGCCGGCAACCACGACCTCGCGGTCACGGGCGAGATCCCGCTGGATGAATTCTCCAAGGGCGCGCGGATCGCGGCGGAGTGGACGCGCGAGGTGATCTCCCCCGAGAACCTCAACTTCCTCTCGACGCTGCGCCCGGAGGGGCAGGAGAACTCGATCGGGCTCTTCCATGCCTCCCCGCGGGACCCGGTCTGGGAGTACGTGCTCTCGACCCTGCTCGCCGAGCTCTGCCTCAACGTGCAGAGCGAACGCATCTGCCTGATCGGGCACTCCCATGTCGCGCTCTCGTTCGTTCGCCGCGAGGGCGAGCTCGCGACCGGCGAACCGCGACGCGACGGCGAGCGGCTCGACCTCTACCGCGGCGAATGGCTCGTCAACCCCGGCAGTGTGGGGCAGCCCAGGGACGGAGACCCGCGCGCATCCTGGTTGCTGCTCGACACGGATCTCATGAGCGCCTCCTTCCATCGCGCCGCGTACGACGTGGCCGGGGCTGCTGCGGCGATCCGGGCCGCGCACCTACCTGACTCGCTCGCCGAGCGCCTGGAGTACGGTCAATGACGGTGAAGAGCGCGGGGAGAACCATCGGCGCAGGACTTGGGAGGCGCAAGCTCGCGGCCCGCCTGGCTGCGGCCGCGGGGGCCGGCCTGGCCGCTGCGCTGCTCGTCTCGTGCGGCAGCTCCGGAGGAAGCCTGATCCCGGTCGCGAACGCCGGGCCGCTCCAGAGCGATTTCGAAGCTGTCGCGCTCGCCGCGCAGAACGGGGACGGCAACTGCGGCCCAACCGAAGCCGCGCTCACCAAGACCGAACTGGACTTCAGCGCCCTGCCATCCAGCGTGGACTCCGGCCTGCGCAATACGCTCAGCCACGGGATCGCCAACCTCCGCGCCCGCGCGACCGCGCTGTGCGCGCAGCCGCTGGCGACGACAGGCACCACGCCGACCACGACGCGGACGAGCACCACCACGACCACCACGCCGACGAGCACCACCACAACGCCGACGACGACCACGACCACACCCACCACGACCGCCCCCACGACGACGCCCACGATCACGACCACGACGCCCGCCGGCTCGGGCGGCGGGACCGCTGCACCCGGCGAAACGAAAGAAGGCTCGGGGGGCTCGGAAGTGCCCAACGTCGGCGGAGTGGGCCCGGGCGGCGCAGAAAGCGGGAAATGAGCACCGAGGAAATCGCCGGCCGCTACGTCCTCGAGGGGAGGCTCGGCTTCGGCGGCATGTCTACGGTCCACCTCGCGCTCGACAAGCGGCTCGAGCGCCAGGTGGCTGTGAAGCTGCTCGCCGAGCATCTCGCCGACGACCCTGCGTTCGTCTCGCGCTTCCAGCGCGAGGCGCAGGCGGCCGCACGGCTCGTCCATCCCAACATCGTCCAGGTGTTCGACTCCGGCCGTGACGAGCGAAGCGAGCGCTATTTCATCGTGATGGAGTACATCGAAGGGTCCTCCTGCGCCGAGATCCTCCGCGACGACGGCTGGGTCGAGGTCGACGAGGCGCTTCGCATCATCGAACAGGCGTGCGAGGGCCTGCACTACGCGCACCGCCATGGAGTCGTGCACCGCGACGTCAAGCCCGGAAACCTGCTGCGCGCCCGCGAAGGCGAGGTCAAGCTCGCGGACTTCGGGATCGCGAAGGCGACGGAGCAGTCGAGCATCACCCAGGTGGGGTCGGTGCTCGGAACCGCGGCCTACCTCGCGCCCGAGCAGGCGCGGGGTGAGGAGGCCGGCCCGAGCGCCGACCTGTACGCGCTGGGGGTCGTCACATACCAGCTCATCTCCGGGCGCCTTCCGTATGAGGCGACGTCACTGACGGAGCTGGCGCTGAAGCAGCAGCAGGAGGAGCCTCCCACCCTCGACACGCTCGTTGCCGCCGTCAGCCCCGAGCTCGCCGATGCCGTGGCGATGGCGCTCGCGCTGGATCCCCGCGAACGCTATGCGAGCGCGCGGGAGATGAGGCGCGGCCTCAGCGACGGAGCCCGCGGGATAGCACCCGCCGAGCGCCTCGCGCCGGGCCGCACGGCACCCGCGACGAGCGCCACGACCGTTCTCGCGACGGGCAGGAAGGCCGCCGGCCCATCCAAACCCGCCAGGAGCGTGGCGCCCCGCCGGCCGAGGCAGGGCCCCGCACCAGAGGCTCAGAAGCCCGCTCCACGTGCGGCGGCGCCGGCCGCGAGGCGCAGGTCGAACAAGCCGCTGCTCGCACTCCTGGGCCTGCTGGTGGTCGTGCTCGCCGTCATCGCGGTGGTTCTGGTCAGCACGCCGTCCTCGACGAAGGTCGTGCTGCGCAACGTCGTCTATTCCGACGTTCAGCAGGCATCTTCGGCCCTGAAGCAGCTCGTCGCCGAAAACACCAAGTAGGCCCTTCTTCCGCACCCGCTCGGCGTGTCGTACCTGAGCGCCCGTGCGCCGAGTGCTACATCAAGTGAAGCCATGGGCGTCCTTGCTCTTTCACTGAACGTCGAACACCTCGTCGAAGTCTTCGGCTACCCGCTGCTGTTCCTCGTCGTCATGGGCGAGTCGAGCGGCCTGCCCATACCCGGCGAGACGGGCCTGATCGCGGCCGGGGTGCTCGCGAGCGCCGGCAAGCTGGAGATCGGCCTGGTGATACCGATCGCGGCGGCCGCCGCCATCGTCGGCGACAACATCGGCTATGTGATCGGCCGCAAGGGCGGGCGCTGGATCCTCGAGCGGCCTGGGCGGTTCTACACGCAGCGACAGCAGGTGCTCCTCATGGGCGAGCCGTTCTTCGAACGGCATGGCCCGAAGGCGGTGTTCTTCGGGAGGTTCGTGTTGGGGCTGCGGGTCTGGGCGTCGTGGCTCGCGGGCGCGACGGAGATGCCGTGGCGCTCGTTCGTCCTCTGGAACGCTCTCGGGGGCATCGTGTGGGCGACGGCGATCGGCCTGATCGCGTACTTCCTCGGGCAGTCCGCGGGTGGTGCAGTGGAAGCGTTCGGCTTCTACGGCCTCGCGGCGGTCGTCATCGCGATCGGTGGGGCGTTCGTGATGCACCGCCGCGGGCGCCGGCAGGCCGGAGAGCGGGCGAACCGGGATGCGGCGGCCAGGCGAGCCGCGGCGTCCCGCGAGCCGGAGGACACGAGCGACATCCAGGCCGGCTAGAGCCCGCGCGTTCAGCCGGCGCTGCAGGGAGCGATCCGCTCCCACACTTCGGCGAGCGCGGCCAGTTCGTCCTCGGAGAAGTGCGAGAAGAACTGCTCGCGGACAACCGCCAGATGCGTGACCCGCGCAGCTTCAAGGCGTTCGCGACCGGTGTCCGTGAGGCACGCGTACGCGCCGCGTGCGTCGTGGGAGCATGAGCAGCGCTCGAGCAGCCCGTCGCGCTCGAGCCGGTCCACGAGACGTGTGAGCCCGCTGCGCGAGAGCTGGGCCTCTGTGGCGAGGTCGCACATGCGCATGCGCCCGCCGCTGGACTCCTGCAGATGATGCAGGACCTCGTAGGAGGTCATCGGCAGGTGGTGCGCCCGCTCGAGCTCCGCGTCGAGCCGCTTTGCGAGACACGCGTGCGCGCGAAGCAGGCCGCGCCACGCTCGCAGCTCGCCCGTCGTCAGCGACTCCCCCATCTCGTGAGCCTCATGCTCGGAGTCGACGATCTTGACGGCGGTCGCTGTTGACATTTAGGTCCCCGGTCCTAACGTGCTTCTGAATCGAACATAGCACCGCAGAGCGCGTGCGCTCGGTCGATCGCTTTCATCGCCGGGTCGCCTTCCATGCCCACAACATCGCGAGCGGCTGGAGCGGCAGGCGGGCGTAGAGCGCCCACCGGGGGACCTTCTTGAACTGCTCGGGCTCGCGTGCCATGTAGATGTTGGCCGGGAACACCGCCGCGAGCACGCCGATGAGCCACAGGCCCGAGAGGCGCCTCACGCCCGGCACGAGCACGCCGACACCGCCGGCGATCTCCGCCACCCCGCTGGCCTGCACGACCAGCTTGGACTGATCCTTGAGTGAGGGCGGCACGATCGCTTCGTAGAACCGCGGCGATACGAAGTGGTTCACACCGGCGCCGATCCAGAAGGCCGCGAGCAGCGCGCGCGAGAGCCTTCCGCCCCGCTGCACATCCGTGTCCGTTGGCTCCTGCGTCATCGTGCGCCCCTCCCCACTGCTCCCGCGTCGGCGGCCACACCGGCCGTCACAGCCGGACAATCTACCGGCCCTCGATCAACGACCGTCCTGTCATCTGCTCCGGCTGCTCGATGCCCAGCGCCTGGAGCATCGTCGGTGCCACGTCGGCGAGGATCCCGCCGTCCTGTCTCAGCGTGGCTGCGGTGCTCGTGAGGATCGCGGGCACCGGGTTCATCGAATGCTGAGTGTTCGGGCTGCCGTCCGGCTCGAGCATGTGGTCCGCGTTGCCGTGGTCGGCCGTCACGAGGCATACGCCGCCGCGCTCGTGGACCGCGGCGATCACCTCGCCCAGGCACTCGTCTGCGGTTTCGATCGCGCGTACGGCTGCCGGGATGACCCCTGTGTGCCCGACCATGTCCGCGTTGGCGAAGTTGATGATCCCGAAGCGCGGCGCATCCTCGCGCCAGGCTCCCACGAAAGCGTTTGCTGCCTCACGAGCGCTCATCTCGGGCTTGAAATCGTATGTTGGAACGTCGCGCGCCGAGGGCACCATCTCGCGTCGCTCGCCCTTCAGCGGCGCCTCGTCGCCGCCGTTGAAGAAGTACGTCACGTGTGGGTACTTCTCCGTCTCGGCGACGTGGAGCTGGGACGCACCGGCCTTCGCAAGCTCTATTGAGAGCGTCGTCGCGGGATGCTCCGGCAGGAACACCACGGGGTAGGACCAGTCCTCCTCGTAGCTGGTGAGGGTCGCGTAGCGTGTGAAGGTCCCGGCGTCGCCGCGTCCCTCCCAGCCCGGCAGGTCCTCGCTGCCCTCGCCGAACCCGGGCTCCGCGAGCGCGCGGGTGATCTCGCGCATGCGGTCGGGCCTGAAGTTGAACGCGATGATGCTGTCGCCCTGGCGGATGCGGGCCTCACCTCCCACCAGCGTCGGCTCGATGAACTCATCCGTCTCACCGCGCTCGTAGGCCATCCTCACGGCCTCCTCCCCGCTGGCGGCCTGGTGGGGCGCACGACCGTGGACCAGCATGTCGTAGGCGCGCTGCACGCGCTCCCAGCGGCGGTCGCGGTCCATCGCCCAGTAGCGGCCGACGACTGAGCCGACCCGCGCTCCGGGGTTCGTGTCGAGCTCGGTGAGGTACTCCACGCCCGCGTGCGGCAGCGTGTCCCTGCCGTCGGTGAAGGCGTGCACGACCAGTTCTCCGGCGCCGAGCTCGACGCCCATGTCGATGAGCGCGCGCAGATGCTCGATCGATGAGTGCACGCCACCGTCGGACACCAGGCCGATGAGATGCACGCGCGGAGGCGGCGTGGAGCCCGCCTCTCCGAGGAACGCGGTGCGAAGGACCTCGTTCTCAGTGAGCGAGCGATCGGCTATGGCGTCGTCGATCCGCACCAGGTCCTGGCGTATCACCGCGCCGGCGCCGAGGTTCAGATGGCCGACCTCGCTGTTTCCCATCTGCCCTTCCGGCAGGCCCACGGCACGCCCCCATGCCGTCAGCGTCGTGTGGGGGTAGGTCCGCCAGAGCTCGTCGAAAACCGGCGTGTCGGCGAGCGCGACCGCGTTACCCGGTCCGTCCGGCGCCAGACCCCAGCCGTCGAGCACGATCAGGCACGCGCATGGCGCGGGCAGCCCGGATGGGCCGGGCGGAATGCTCATGGCGCTGCCGCGGCGACGATCTTGGCGAACGACTCCGCATCCAGCGATGCGCCGCCGACGAGTGCGCCGTCGACGTCCGGCAGCGCGATCAGCTCAGCGGCGTTCTCGGCCTTCACCGATCCGCCGTAGAGGATCCTCACGCTCTCCGCTGCGGTCTTGTCACGATCGGCGACGAGCGCCCTGATGAACGCGATCGCGTCCTGTGCCTGCTCCCCGGTGGCGACGCGGCCGGTGCCTATCGCCCAGACGGGCTCGTATGCGATGAGCACCTCGGCAAGCCGCTCCGCCGGCACCCCTGCGAGATCCTCCCTGATCTGCTGGCGCAGCTTGCGGTCCGTCTCGTCGCTGTCGCGCTCCTGCTCGGTCTCGCCCACACAGAGGATCGGCACGAGGCCCGCCTGCAGGGCTGCCGGGACCTTCAGCGCCAGTGCCCTGTCGGTCTCCCCGAACATCGCGCGCCGCTCGGAGTGCCCGAGCACGACCCCGTGCACGTCGAGCTCGTTCAGCATCGGCGCAGAGATCTCCCCGGTGAAGGCGCCCTCGGCCTCGTGGTGCATGTTCTGCGCGAACACCTCTACCCGCGATCCCCGCGCGCTGTCGACCATCGCCCGCAGGTCGGTGAACGGCACGCAGATCGCGACGTCGACCCCGTCCACCGCGGATACGCGAGGCAGCAGCGCCTGGATGTACTCCTCGGACTGCGCCTCCGTCTTGAACATCTTCCAATTGCCCGCGATCAGCGGTGTGCGGCTCATGCCAGGCCCGCCCCTGCGCCCTGCAGCGCCTGCACGCCCGGCAGCTCCTTGCCCTCGACGAGCTCGAGCGTCGCCCCGCCACCGGTGGAGAGGTGGTCGATGCGGTCCTCGAGGCCGAACTGGGCCAGCGCTGCGGCCGAATCCCCGCCGCCGACGACCGTGAGGCCGGGTGCGTCCGCGACGGCCTGTGCGACGACTCGCGTGCCCGCGGCGAACGGCTCCAGCTCGAACGCGCCCATCGGACCGTTCCAGAAGACCGTTGCGGCGCGCGCGATCTCGCCGGCGTAGAGCTTCGCGGTGGCGGGCCCGATGTCGAGCCCCATCCAGCCCTTCGGAACCTCGACCCCGTCGAGCACCCTGTGCACCGCGTCGGCGGCGAGCCGGTCGCCGATGATGAGGTCGATCGGGAGAGCGATGCGCGCACTGCCCTGGCCCGTCGCCTGCGCGAGAACCCGCCGCGCGTGTTCGGTGTCCTGCTCGTCGCACAACGACGCGCCGACGGCGTGGCCCTGTGCACACAGGAACGGGAAGCTCATCGCGCCGCCGATGATCACGACCTCGGCGACCTGCAGGAACCTGTCGATCACCGCGATCTTGTCGTGCACCTTCGCCCCGCCCACGATCGCCACCAGCGGATGCGCAGGGTTCTCGAGGATGCCGGTCAGGGTCTTGACCTCCCGTTCGAGCAGCCGGCCCGCGGCGCTCGGAAGCAGGTGGGCCACACCGGCGGTGCTCGCGTGTGCCCTGTGGGCCGTCCCGAACGCGTCGTTCACGTAGATGTCGGCGAGGTCCGCGAGCGCACGCGCCAGATCCGGGTCGTTCTTTGTCTCCCCGGCCTCGAAACGGACGTTCTCGAGCAGAAGGATCTGCCCGTCGCCGAGGGTGTCCGCGAGCTCCGCGACGTGCGGGCCGACGACATCCGGGGCGAGCTTGACATCGGCGCCCGTGAGCGCCGCGAGCCGAGCCGCGACCGGCGCCATCGAGAGCGCGGGGACGCGCTCGCCCTTCGGGCGCCCGAGGTGTGAGACGAGGATCAGCCGCGCGCCGCGGGCGCGCAGCTCTTCGATCGTGGGGAGTGCCGCCACGATCCTCGTGTCGTCCGCGACGGACTGCGTCCCGTCGGCGGCCTCCGACAGCGGCACGTTGAAGTCGACCCGCACCAGCACGCGCTTGCCGCGCACATCCAGATCCTCAATGCTCCTCACCTGACTGCTCCATTCTGGTCGCGATCCATCACGATGCTCGCTCGCCTGTCCCCGTTTGGAACAGAGGGCGCTCTCACAGCACCCTCAGCACCAGGTCGACCAGGCGGTTCGCGTAGCCCCACTCGTTGTCGTACCAGGCCACGACCTTGAGCATCGTGCCATCGATCACGGAGGTCAATTTCCCGTCCACGATCGAGGAGAACTGCGAGGTGACGATGTCGCTCGAGACGATCGGGTCCTCTGTGTACTGCATGATCCCCTTCATGGGGGGCGTCTCCGAAGCCGCCTTCAGCGCCGCGTTGATCTCCTCGACTGTGGTGGCGCGGTCGCACTCGACCGTGAGGTCCACGACCGAGCCCGTGGGCACCGGCGCGCGGACCGCGAAGCCGTGCAGCTTGCCCTGGAGCTCGGGGATGACGATGCCGATCGCCTTCGCAGCGCCGGTCGAGGCGGGGATCAGGTTGACCGCGGCCGCGCGTGCGCGGCGCAGGTCTTTGTGGGGCATGTCCTGCAGGCGCTGGTCGGCCGTGTACGCGTGGATCGTCGTCATCAGCGCGTGGCGGATCCCCACCGTGTCGTTGATGACCTTCGCGACAGGGGCGAGGCAGTTGGTGGTGCACGAGGCGTTGGAGATCACGTCGTGCTTGGCCCGGTCGTAGACGTCCTCGAAGTTCACCCCGAGCACAACAGTGGCGTCGGGCTCGACGGCGGGCGCGGAGATGATGACCTTGCGTGCGCCCTGCGTCAGGTGGGCGGCGGCCTTGTCGCGGGCGGTGAAGTGCCCTGTCGACTCGATCACGACGTCGACCCCGAGCTCGCCCCACGGCAGCGCGGCCGGGTCGGTCTCGACGAGGACCTTGATCTCGCGTCCGTCCACCTCGAGGCCTCCGTCCTCCCGAAGGGAGACGCTGCCCGGGTAGGGCCCGAGGATCGTGTCGTACTTGAGCAGGTGGGCGAGCGTCGCCGGCTCGGTGAGATCGTTGACCGCAACCCACTCGATCTGCTCGCCGAGCTCATTCTCGCGGGCCTTGGCGGCGCGGAGCACGTTCCGGCCTATCCGGCCGAATCCGTTGATCCCAACGCGTACGGGCATCGATCGCCTCCTGACGAAAGTTAAGTGGTGGAAAGGGGTGCCGACCGGCCACTTACGGCGGCGGCGTGGGGCCGGAGGCTATCAGCGGGACCCGGGCGCGGTTTCCGTGGTTTCCCGCGATCTGACCGCGGGCGCGGCTCAGGATCCGTGCGGTGCCTTGTCTATATCCCGGTGTGCGACGGCCACGTCGATGTCCGCGCCGCCGCGGTAGCGATCGGCGAGATGCTCTGCTATCGCGACCGACCGGTGGCGTCCTCCGGTGCATCCGATCGCGATCACCATGTGAGCCTTCCCCTCGTCCACGTACTGCGGGAGCAGGAAGTCCAGGAGCGGGTGCAGACGGTCGTAGAACTCATCCAGGCGGCCGTCCGCGGCGATGTAGTCCACCACCCGCTGGTCGAGCCCTGTCAGTTCCCTGAGCGCGCCCTCGTAGTGGGGGTTCGCCAGGAACCGGACGTCGAATGCCAGGTCCTCCTCGCGTGGCGGGCCGTGCTTGAAGCCGAAGCTCATGAACGTCACCGACAGCCGGCCGACCTTGCTGCGTGGCAGGAACTCCTCTGCGATCTTCTCGCGCAGCATCGCCGCGCCCATACCCGTCGTGTCGATCACCAGGTCGGCGATGGCACGCAGCGGCTCGAGCAGCTCACGCTCGGCTGAGACTCCCGCCGAGACACTGCCCTGCGGCGCGAGCGGGTGGCGCCGGCGGGTCTCCTTGTAGCGCGTCACCAGCGTCTGCTCGCTCGCCTCCAGGAAGAGCAGGTGATGGTTGAGCCCGACGGCGTCGAGCTCTTCGACCACCTCGCGCAGAGCCTCGAAGTACACGCCGCCGCGAACGTCCGAGACGACCGCGGCGCGTTCGACCTTCGAGCCTTTGTGGACGAACAGCTCCACCAGGGACCGGATCATCTCGGGCGGGAGATTGTCGACGCAGAAGTAGCCCGCGTCCTCGAACACGTTCATCGCCGTCGACTTGCCCGCCCCTGAGAACCCGGTGATCACGACGAGGTCGGCGAGACGCGGGGCGTCCTGCGACCCGCCTGCGTCATCGGCGTCGCCGCTCGTCGGGCCAGGGGTCCCGAAGGCTGCCATCCATGCCATTGTGCCGCGCCGCGCGGACGCCCGTGGACCTATCGTGTTATCAGCCCGCGCGATGAAGGTATGCGTGCACTTCTCTGCCCGTCTTCGCGGGGAGTCCGACCACCGACTGAAGTTCCTCGCTGGAGGCGGCGAGCACGGCGTCCGGTGAGCCGAAGTGGGCGAGCAGAGCGCGCTTGCGCGCCGGCCCGACACCGGGCAGGCCATCCAGCACGGAGCTGGTCATGGCCCTGTCGCGGCGCGTGCGGTGATGTGTGATCGCGAAGCGGTGTGCCTCGTCGCGCACGCGCTGCAGCAGCTGCAGCTCGGGTGTGCGGTGGTCGAGCACGAGGGGCGTGCGCCGGCCCGGCATGAACACCTCCTCGATGCGCTTGGCGAGCGATATCACCGCCACGCCGCGGTCGCGGAAGCCGTCCAGCGGCTCAAGGCCCGCGGAGAGCTGGCCGCGGCCACCGTCGATCACGACGAGGTTCGGCAGGGCCGCGAAGCTCGCGTCGTACTCCCGGTCATGCGGTGAGATGTCGAGCTGGCGCTCCCACTGCGCGTACCTGCGGGAGAGCACCTCGGCCATCGCCGCGTAGTCGTCCGACGTTCCGGCGGCCGCACGGATCGTGAAGCGACGGTAGTCGGATTTCTTCGGGGCTCCGCCCTCGAACACAACCATGGACGCGACCGTGTGGGTGCCTCCGAGGTTCGATATGTCAAAGCACTCGATCCTTATCGGCGGCGCGTCCAGGCCCAGTGCCTCCTGGAGACCCTCGAGCGCCTGCACGCGGCCCTCACGCCGGCGCTCCGAGCGCAGCCGCTCCTGGTCGAGCGCGAGCAGGGCGTTGCGCTCGGCGAGCTCGAGCACGCGGCGCTTCTCCCCGCGCTCGGCGGCACGCAGCTCGACGGGGCCGCCGCGGCGCTCGGAGAGCGCGTCGGCGAGCGCCGGGCGATCCTCGACGGCTCGCTGGACCACCAGCAGCGCCGGAATGGAGGTCTGCCCTGCGTAGTACTGGAGCATGAACTCCTCGGCGACCTCCTCGGGCTCGCGCTCGGTCTCGTTCGCGAGGTAGAACGACTGCCTGTCGGACAGGACGCCGTCGCGCACCTGGAAGACCTGGGCGTTCGCGTCCGTGCCGTTGAGTGCCACCGCGACCGCGTCGAACGTCGCCTGCGACTCGCTTGTCACGCGCCTGCGCTCGAGGAGCGAGCGGACGGCCTGCAGGCGGTTGCGCTCGATCGTCGCCTGCTCGAACTCCTGGGCGTCCGCGGCCGCCTTCATCCGCTCCTGCAGGTCCCGCTCGATGGAGCGGAAACGCCCTGACAGGAAGTCGATCACACCGTCGATGCTCGCCCGGTACTCCTCCTTCGAGACGTATCCGACACAGGGTGCCGCGCACCGCTTGATGTAGTAGTCCAGGCACGGGCTCCCGCTCCGCCTGCCGGGCTCGGGCCCCGTGCACGAGCGGTACATGAACACCTTCGTCAGCACCTCGAGGGTCGAGCGAACGCGTTTCGCGTTGGAGTACGGGCCGAAGTAGGCCCTGCCCTGGCGGTGACGCTCGCGGGTGAAGTAGACGCGCGGGAAATCCTCGTCCAGCGAGATGGCGATGAAGGGGTATGACTTGTCGTCGCGCAGGCGGATGTTGAAGCGCGGGCGGTATTGCTTGATGAAGCTCTGCTCGGCGAGCAGCGCCTCCGCCTCGGTCGCGACGACCACACACTCGATGTGCTCGACGGCGGCCACCATCTCGGCATGCCCGGGGCTGCTCGGCACCTGCGCCTTCGAGAAATGCGAGGCGACGCGCTTGCGTACGGACTTCGCCTTGCCCACATAGATCACGCGGCCCGCACCGTCGCGGAAGAGGTACACGCCGGGCTGGTCGGGGAGCGCGCGTCGCTGCTCGGCCAGGCCCGACCGCTCGCCCTCGCCCTGCCGCTCGCTCACCGCCATCTCATCGCAGGATAGGCAACCGCCGGGGGCTCAATACGCGCGGTAGCGGCGGAAGACCTCCATCGCGGCGTACACGATGAAGCCCAGCATCACGAACCAGGCGAGCTCCCCGATGCCGGTCTCCCACATGCGCGCGCGGGCGACCCACTCGAACACCGCGAGCGCTATCGCGCCGTAGAGCAGCGCCCGGTGCCTGTCGCCGAGGCTGTGGATCGATATCCGCCGTTCGCGGTAGCCGCGCACCGCGAGGAAGGCGATCGCGATCCCCAGCCCCGCTCCAAGCGCGGCCTGCACCGCGCTCGCAGCGCGCCCCCCGGCGGGAAGGAAGTAGACGGCGGCGGCGATCAGGACGACGATCGCGATGTTGCGCGCTGTCTTGGCGTGTTCCACGACGCCAGTGTAGGTCAGTCGACGAGCTCCTCAAGGCGCGCGTATGCGTCGTCGACCGCGCGCTGCGCGGCGGTGTGCCGGGCTTCTGACTTCGCCGACTCGTACCTGGTGGCCCATGCCGCAGGGTCCGCGAGCTCGGCTTCGAGGTCGCGCAGCGCCGCCTCCGCGTCCTCGACGGCGCGCTCGGCCTTCTGGGCCTCGCTCATGCGGTTCTTGGAGGGACCCTTCGGCTTGGCACGCGGCTTGGGTGGGGCCTTCGCGGCAGCATCGGGGGCGGCGCCGTTCCCGTTGCCGCCCGCGCGGGGCGAGCCGGCGAAGGTCGGCCCAGCCAGACGCGAGGAGGACGTGCCTGTCGCGAGGGCCCGGCGCTCGTCCCGGACGCGCACGTACTCGGGCCAGCCGCCCACGTAGCTGTGGAGCGTGTGGTCCTCGACCGCGATCGTGCGTGTTCCGACGGCGTCCAGCAGCGCGCGGTCGTGGGAGACGAGCAGTATCGCGCCCGTGAAGGAGCGCAGGGCGTCCTCGAGCGCCTCGCGGCTCTCGATGTCCAGATGGTTCGTGGGCTCGTCGAGGATCAGCACGTTCGCCCCGGACTGGACGAGCACCGCCAGCGACAGGCGCCGGCGCTCGCCACCGGACAGTCCGCTCAGCGGCTTGTCGGCATCCTCTCCGGAGAACAGGAAGCGGCCGAGGAGCGCCCGCGCTTTGCCGGGGCTGAGGCCGGTGGCGCGCTGTGCGGCCTCCACCACGCTCTGGCCCGCGGGGCCTCCGGCGCCGAGCTCCTCGGCGTGCTGGGACAGGTACCCGACCTTGACGTTGTGTCCGGTGCTCAGCCGCCCGGCGGCTGGCTCGCGCACACCCGCGAGCGTTTCGATGAGCGTCGTCTTTCCTGTCCCGTTGGCGCCCACGAGAGACACGTGCTCGCCTCTCTCGAGCCACAGCTCGGCGTCGCTCAGCAGCACCAGCGGCTCATCGCCGACCTCGATGCGGGCGTCATTGAGCTCGAAGATCACCCGTCCTGAGCGTTCGGGGGCGGCGAACTCGAACTCCAGGCCCCGGCCCTCAGCCGGATCGCGCTCGATGCGCTCGATCTTCGCGAGTTTCTTGACGCGCGACTGCGCCTGGCGAGCCTTCGTGGCCTTGTAGCGGAAGCGCTCGATGAACCGTTCCATCCGCTCGATCTCGGCGCGCTGGGAGTCGATCGCGCGGCCGAGCGCGAGCTCGCGCGCCGCCTGCTCGCGGCGCCACTGGTGCCAGGTGCCGGAGAAGAAGCGCGAGCGCCCCGCCTCGAGCTCGAGCACCGCTGTTCCGACGGCCTCGAGGAACCACCGGTCGTGGGCGACGAGCACGACAGCGGCGTCGAGGTCGACCAGCGTCTGCTCGAGCCACTCGAGCGACTCGATGTCGAGATGGTTGGTGGGCTCGTCGAGCAGGAGCACGTCGGCGCCCGTCGCCAGGGCACGCGCCAGCGACGCGCGCGTGAGCTGCCCCCCGGAGAACGTGTCCAGGGGCCTGTCGAGGTCCGCCTCGGCGAACCCGAGGCCGTGGGCCATCGCTGTCGCGCGGTTGCGCCACAGGTAGCCGCCGCGGGCCTCCAGCCGGGCCTGGGCGCTCGCATACCGTCCCAGCAGGGCATCGTCGGACTCGCCCGCGCTCATCTGCGCCTCGAGTGCCGTGAGCTCCGCCTCGATCGCCAGCTCCTCGGCGCACCCTGACAGCAGGTAGTCGCGCAGCGCCATGCCCCGCTCGCGGGGCGGACGCTGGTCGTGCAGGGCGATGCGCACGCCCTTCGCCACGCTCAGCTCGCCCTTGTCGATCGAGGTCTCTCCAGCCAGCATCCTCAGGAGGGTCGTCTTGCCCGCTCCGTTGCGGCCGGCGATCGTCATGCGTTCGCGGCGCTCGAGCTTGAACGAGACGCCGCGCAGCAGCGGCCGGCCCGCCATGTCCTTGTTCAGGTCGGATGCGATCAGAAGGGCCATCGGCTGCTGATGGTAGGGCGGCGGGGGTCAGTTGCCGCGCCGCTGCCCCGCTCAGATAGGATTCACGGCCGTATGAGACGCAACCCGATCGGGCGGCTGGCGGCCCTGACCATTCTCCTGTGCCTCGTGCTCGCGCCGGCGGCGCAGGCCTACAACGACGGCAGGGGCTTCTACGGAGCGACCAACGACAGGGTCGTCACCTACGCGGGCTTCATAGTGATCGCGTTCTTCATCCTCTTCGTCTTCTTCATGAGCATGATCCAGCGTGGCCTGGACAAGCGCAAGGAAGCCCGCAAGGCCGGCGAGAAGGCGGTCCTCGGCGACGCCCGCTGGCGCGGCGGCTGGTAGCGCCCGGCGCGGATGAGCGAGCCGGGCCCGCAGGGTGCGGGTGCTGAGAGCCGGGACGTGCTGTATGAGCGACGCGGGTCCGCGGCGCTCATCACCATCAACCGCGCCGAGCGGCGCAACGCGGTGGACGGCCCGACCGCCGAACTGCTGCACGACGCCTACCTGCGTTTCGAGGCCGACGACGATGCGAGGGTTCTCGTGCTCACCGGCGCGGGAGACCTCGCGTTCTGCGCCGGCGCGGACCTGAAGGCCACCCGGTCCATGGCCGGGCGGCTGATGAGCGCCGAGGGCCCGATGGGATTCACGCGTCTGACGCCTTCCAAGCCGACGATCGCAGCGATCTCCGGCTACTGCCTGGCCGGTGGTCTGGAGATCGCGCTGTGGTGCGATCTGAGGATCGCCACCGACACGTCGGTGCTGGGCTACCCCGAGCGCAGGTGGGGCGTGCCGCTCATCGACGGCGGTACACAGCGCCTGCCACGCGTGGTGGGCCTCGGCCGTGCACTGGACCTGATCCTGACGGGGAGGATGGTCGACTCGAGCGAGGCGCTGGCGATGGGGCTGCTGACGGAGGTCGTCCCCGCCGCCAAGCACCTCGAGCGCGCGCTCGCGCTCGCGGAGGGACTCGCCGCGTTCCCGCAGAGCACGATGCTTGCGGACCGTCGCGCCGCGATCGAGGGACTCGGCATGCCGCTCGCGCAGGGTCTCGCACTGGAGGCGGCGGCCGGCCCGGATGTGTTCGAGGATGGCGCGCGCGGAGCCGAACGGTTCGCGGCCGGAGAGGGCCGCGGAGGCGCCGGCGCCGGCGCCTAGCAGAGCGCGTCCGGACGCGTGTGCGCGATCCCGGCGCGCCGCGTGCGGGGGGCCGTGCAATTGGGGTAGTCTCTTCACTCGATGGCCTACTTCGTGACGGGGGCAACGGGCTTCATCGGGAGCCGGCTGGTCGAGAGGCTCCTGGAAAAGCGCCAGGGAAAGATCTACGTGCTCGTGCGCGAGAGCTCGAGGCCGCGGCTTGAGGACCTCGTGCAGCGGTGGAGCGTGACGGTCGGACCGTCCGCGGCCGATCGCATCGAGCCCGTCATCGGAGACCTGCGCCGTCCGCTTCTGGGCGTCGAGAAGGACCAGGTCGCCGAGCTTCGCGGCAAGGTCAACCATTTCTTCCACCTCGCGGCGGTCTACGACATGACCGCACCGGCGGAGCGCAACACGGCCGTCAACGTCGGCGGCACCACGCACGCCGTCGAACTCGCGCGTGCTGTGGACGCCAAACACCTCCACCACGTCTCGTCGATCGCGGTCGCCGGTACCTACAAGGGCGTCTTCACGGAGGAGATGTTCGACGAGGGCCAGCGACTGCCCTCTCCCTACCACCTGACCAAGTTCGAGTCCGAGCGGATCGTTCGCGACCAGCCGTACATGCCCTGGCGCGTCTACCGGCCCGGCATCGTGGTCGGCGACTCACAGACGGGCGAAATGGAAAAGGTCGACGGCCCCTACTACTTCTTCAAGGCGATCCAGCGCATGCGCCACCTGCTGCCCGAGTGGGTCCCGCTCGTCGGCCTTGACCTCGGGTACACGAACGTCGTCCCGGTCGACTGGGTCGCCGGCGCACTCGAGCACATCGCACATGAGCCGGGACTGGACGGGCGCGCGTTCCATCTCACCGACCCGCGCCCGCAGCGCGTCGACGAGCTGCTGAACGAGCTCGCCGCGGCCGCGCACGCGCCCCGCTTCGCCGTCAGCCTCGACAAACGCCTGACCGACCCGCTGCCGAGATGGCCGCTCGCGCTCGCGCTCGGCCTTCCGCCGCTTCGCCAGGTCAAGGGACTGGCACTGCGCGAGCTCGGCATCCCCGAGGAGGTCATCGCCCACATGGAGCTCGTTCCGCGCTTTGACACGAGCGAGGCCGGCCGTGCGCTCGCGGGCTCTCCGCTCGAGCAGCCCCCGCCGCTGAACGAGTACGCGGCGCGCCTGTGGGACTACTGGGAGCGCGAGATGGACCCCGACCTGCGCCGCGGCCGCACGCTGAAGGAGGCGCTGAGCGGCAGGCACGTGATCATCACCGGAGCGTCCTCGGGGATCGGGCGCTCGACCGCGTTGAAGATCGCCGCCGCCGGTGGCGTGCCGCTGCTCGTGGCGCGCAACGTCGACAATCTGGAGGAGGTTCGCGCGGAGATCGTCGCGGGCGGCGGGACGGCCTATGTCTACGCGGCGGACCTGTCGGATGTCGCGTCGATCGAAACTCTGCTCGAGCGTGTCCTCGCCGACCACCGGAACATCGACATGCTCGTGAACAACGCCGGCCGCTCGATCAGGAGATCGATCGCGTTGAGCTACGACCGCTTCCATGACTTCGAACGCACGATTCAGCTGAACTACTTCGGCGCGGTCAAGCTGATCATCGGGCTGCTACCACACATGCGCGAACGCGGCTCGGGCCACATCGTGAACATCTCGTCGATCGGCGTGCAGACGAATCCCCCGCGCTTTTCGGCGTATGTGGCGTCGAAGGCCGCGCTGGACGCGTTCACGCGCGTCGTCGCATCCGAGGTGATCGGCGACGGTGTCACGTTCACGACCATCCACATGCCCCTTGTGCGCACCCCCATGATCGCCCCGACGAAGATGTACGACGCGTTCCCGGCGATCAGCCCCGACGAGGCGGCGGACATGATCTGCGAGGCGCTGCGCAGCAGGCCGAAGGAGATGGGAACCCGTATCGGCAAGTTCGGCGAAGTCGCGTATTCGCTCTCGCCGAGCATGGTTGACAGGCTCCTGCACCTGGCCTACAGGGTGTTCCCGGACTCGGCGGCCTCGAAGGGCCAGCAGGCGGCGGAGGAGGAGCATGTCTCGTTCGAGCAGATCGCGATGGCGACCCTGACGAGGGGCGTGCACTGGTAGGACGGGAAGGGCGCCGCTGCGGGATGATCACCCCGTGAGCGACACAGGGACAGCGATCACCGTCAGCGGCCTGCGAAAGCGCTACGGCGACTACGAGGTCGTGCGGGGGATCGACATCACCGTGGCGCGCGGTGAGGTCTTCGGCCTCCTCGGGCCCAACGGCGCCGGCAAGACCACGACCGTCGAGATCCTCGAGGGCTACCGTGAGCGCACGAGCGGCGAGGTCTCGGTGCTCGGCCGCGACCCCGCTCAGCGCTCGATCGACCTGCGCCGACGCATCGGCATCGTGCTGCAGTCCGGCGGCATCTACAGCCACATCACCCCCCGCGAGGCGCTCGCTCACTGGGCGAGCCTGTACCCGCACCCGCGCGACGTGCAGGAGGTGCTCGACGTGGCGGGTCTGCAGGAGAAGGCCGACGTGCGAACCCGCAAGCTCTCCGGAGGGCAGCTTCGCAGGCTCGACTTCGCGCTAGCCCTCATCGGCGACCCGGAGCTGATCTTCCTCGATGAGCCCACCACGGGATTCGACCCGGAGGCCCGGCATGCCGCATGGGAGACGATCCGTTCCCTGCGCGATCTGGGCAAGACGATCCTGCTGACCACCCATTATCTGGAGGAGGCGCAGGCACTCGCGGACCGGGTCGCGATCGTCAAGGACGGCCGCGTGCTAGCGATTGGCCCGCCGCAGGAGCTCGGGGTGGGCGGCGCGAGCTACAGGGTGGCCTACCGCGAGGGCGACGGGGAGCTCGTCGAGACGGAGACGGATGACCCCACGAGCCTGCTGAACGAGGTCACCGGCCGTGCGCTCGCGCGCGGCGAGAGGCTCTCGGAGATCTCCGTCGGGCGCCCCACACTCGAGGACGTCTATCTGGAACTGACCGCCGATGTCTGAAGCGCTGACCCTCACCTGGCGCCAGTACCGGCTGGAGCGCCGGCTGTTCTGGCGCAACCCCAGCGCCGCGTTCTTCAACTTCGTGCTCCCGCTGCTGTTCCTGGCCGGGGGCGGGGCGATCCTCAGCGGCAACCAGAGCGGCCTGAACAAGCTGCTTCCCGCGATCGCCGGCATGAGCGTGATGTCCACGACCTTCACGGCCCTCGCATACAACATCGTCTACCTGCGTGAGCGCGGTGTGCTCAAGCGCATCCGCGGCGCACCTCTGCCGACGATCTCCTACTTCGGCGGCGTGGCAGCGAACGCGGTGACCAACACGGCGCTGCAGATCGTGATCATCGTGATCGCGGGTAAGGCGATCTTCAACATCGACTGGCCCCCGGAGTGGGGCACACTCGTGCTCTTCGTCCTCGTGGGGGTCATCTGCTTCGCCGCCCTCGGGGTCGCCTTCGCGCACGCGATCCCGAACTTCGAGTCGACCCCGGCGTATGTCAACGCCGTCTTCCTGCCGGTCGTGTTCGTCTCCTTCTACGTCTTCGACTCCAGCACCGCGCCCGAATTCCTGCGCACGATCGCAGAGGCGCTCCCGCTCTACCCGCTGATCAAGGGGCTCTCCGGGGCGATGGTGACGGGCGTCCCGCTCAGCGACAACCTCGACGCTCTCGCGGTGATCGTCATATGGGCGATATTCGGCGTGACGCTCGCCGTGCGCGGCTTCTCGTGGGAGCTCAAGAGGACATGAGGGAGCTCGCAGACGGCGTGCACATGCTCAGCGGGACGCCGCCGAACGCGATCAACGTGTATCTCCTCGGGGACGTGCTGCTCGACGCCGGCACCCGCCGCGCGCGGGGACGGATCATGCGCCAGATCGCGGGACGAGAGGTGTCCGCCCACGCGCTCACCCACGCCCACCCCGATCATCAGGGCTCGAGCCACGCCATCTGCACCGAGCTCGGGATGCCACTCTGGTGCGGCGAGGGGGACGTGCCCGCGATGGAGACCCATGGCGGGGTCGCCGCAGCCCAGCCGCCGGGGATCCTGAACAGCCTGCAGCAGCGCTTCTGGACCGGTCCCCCCCACCCCGTCGCCCGCGCGCTGTTCGAGGGAGAAGAGGTCGCGGGATTCACGGTGCTCGAGACGCCCGGGCACTCGGCGGGCCACGTCGCGTTCTGGCGCGAGAGCGACCGCGTGCTCATCCTCGGCGACGTCCTGAACAACATCCATGTCTTCACGGGGATCCCCGGGCTGCATGAGCCGCCCACGGCGTTCACCGCCGACCCGGCGCGCAACCGGCGCTCTGCACGCAGGCTCGCCGAGCTGCGCCCCAGGCTCACATGCTTCGGGCACGGCGCGCCGCTGAGGGATCCGGGCCGGCTCTCGGATTTCGTCGACCGCCTCGCGAGCTGAGCTGTGGACGACACGCTCTTCACGACGGACGCATCGAGCTTCGTGCCCACCGCGCATGCCCGCGGCCCGTGGGATCCGCAGGCGCTGCATGGCGGAGCGCCCGCAGCCCTGATCACCGACGCCTTCGAGGCACACGACCCTGACCCCGGCATGGGCATCGCGAGACTGACATTCGAGCTGCTGCGGCCGGTCCCGATGTCCCCGCTGGACATCTCGATCGAGGTCGTGCGCGCGGGACGCCGCGTCCAGGAGCTCGGCGCCGAGATGCGCAGCGAAGGAAGGCTGATCTGCCGCGCGGGCGCGCTGAGGGTCGCATCCGTGCCCGGCGACCTTCCCGCCGGGGCGGCGGCAGAGATCGGCGAGCGGATGCCGGGGCCCGAGGACGCCGGCGAGCTGGGCTTCGCCCTCGAGGCAGCGGCCGGTGCCGACCCTGCATACGCGAGTTTCGGGGCGACCGGGATGCAGATGCGCTGGATCGACGACCCCCGCACCCTCGGCCCGTGCAGGTGCTGGATGCGCCCCCGACGGGAACTGGTGCCCGGGCGCGAGCTCTCGCCGCTGGCTCGCGCGGCCGCGGTCGCCGACTTCGGGAACGGCGTGAGCGCGACGCTCCCATTCGAGCGGTTCCTGTTCATCAACGCGGACCTGACGCTCCACCTCGCTCGGCTGCCCCGCGGGGAATGGATCGGTCTCGATGCCCGCACGATCCTGCACGAGGGCGGCATGGGCGTAGCGGAGAGCGTGCTGCATGACCGCGACGGCCCGATCGGCCGCGCCTTTCAGACGCTCGTCGTGGCGCCCCGCTGACCCCGGCGACGGGAAACCCGTAGTCATTGGGAATTTTGGTTGCTCTGGCAAGGAGTTTGCTAAGGTGGTTGCTAGCGCAAACAAACCGACCACCCGAACAGGAAGGGACATTCCGATGTCAGCAGTCGATTCAACCGCCTCCACCTCGCAGATCCCGGTCCCCACCGGCACATGGAACGTCGACCCGGTGCACTCGAGCGTCGAGTTCCACGTCAAACACCTCGGCATCGCCACCGTGAAGGGCGTCTTCAAAGAGTTCGAGGGAAGCCTTCAGGTCGGCCCTGACGGCGCAACCGCCTCCGGCTCGGTGAAGGTCGCAAGCATCGACACGCGCGAGGAGAAAAGGGACGGGCACCTGCGCTCCCCCGACTTCTTCGACGCCGAGCAGTTCCCCGAGATCACGTTCAAGTCAACGTCGATCACGCCCGCCGGCGGCGAGGACTTCGAGGTCACCGGCGACTTCACGATCCACGGCGTCACCAAGCCGCTGACGCTCTCCGCGAGCCTTGAGGGTGCGGAGACCGACCCCGAAGGCAACCAGCGCGTCGGCCTGTCCGCCAAAGGTCAGATCAACCGCGGCGACTACGGCATGACGTTCAACATGGCTCTCGGCTCCGGCAACGTGGTCGTGGGCGAGAAGGTGAAGATCCTTCTCGAGATCTCGGCGGTCAAGGCCGCCTAGAGGTAGGTCGGGCGCAGCCCGGCGGCGTCGCCTACACAGGCGGCGCCGCCGAGCGCCCATAACGCGGAGGAACTGAGATGAACCAGATAGATCCCTCACTCCAGATCGGCTCGGTGGAGCTCGCGGTCAGCGACCTGCAGCGCAGCGTCGACTTCTACACGCGGGCGATGGGCATGCAGACGATCGAGCGCGACGAGCGCCACGCGGTCCTCGGCCCCTCGGCGGGCAGGCCGGCGCTGACACTCACCGGGATCGACTCCCCCACGATCCCGCCGCAGCGCAGCACCGGCCTTTACCACGTGGCATGGCTGCATCCCTCCCGCGCGGCGCTGGCCCAGACCGTCAGGCGGCTGGTCGGCGCGCGGTGGCGCATAGACGGCGCATCGGACCACGGCGTCTCGGAGGCCCTGTATCTCTCGGACCCCGACCGTCTCGGCATCGAGATATACGTCGACCGCCCGCGCGAGCAGTGGCAGCGGCCGGCAAACGGTTCAGGCGTCACGATGTTCACGGCGCCGCTGGACCTTGACGACCTGCTGAGCCAGGCCGCGGACGCCACGCCCGAGATCGACCCGGGGACCATCATCGGGCATGTCCACCTGAAGGTCTCGGACGTTCCCGCCGCGCTCGCCTACTACCGCGACACGCTCGGTTTCGAGGAGCAGGCCGAGCTCGGCGCCCAGGCGGCGTTCGTCTCCGCGGGCGGCTACCACCACCATCTCGGCCTGAACTCCTGGGAGAGCCGGGGCGCCGCCCCCGCGCCCGAGAGCGCGCCGGGTCTGCGCCGGGTCGGCTTCAGGCTCTCGGGAGAGCCCGCCGTGCAGGATGTCCTGGCAGCGGCGGGCGAGGACGCGACCGTCGAGGAGGGCTCCGGCGGCGTCCTCGTGAGCGGCCCCGACTCCCAGTTGCTGTCGTTCGCCGCCGGCTGAGATCTCAGCGCCTTCGCCCCATCGCAAAGCTCTGGATCGGCGGCGCGACGGCGCGCATGCTCGACCCGACCTCCTCGCCCCGCAGATCAGTATTCTCCTCGGCCCCGGCCGCGAGACGGTGTACGGAGGCCCGCTCGGGCATCTCGTCCTGCGCGCCGTCGGCGAGAAAGCGCTCCAGCGGCTCGAGCTCGCGCACGATCACGCTGATCACGGGCCGGATCTCCTCGCTCGCCTGCGCCTGTCCCCGCCGGCGCGCATCCCAGCGGATCACGTTGGGCTCCTCCTGCGAGCGCTCGAGTCGGCCCCTCGCCAGCAGCAGCGGCTCGGCGCGCGCGAGATGCCTGTTGCGCTCATAGACGGCGGTCGGAACGATCAGGTTCACGGTCCCGAACTCGTCCTCGAAGAGCAGGAACATCGTGCCCTTCGCGGTCCCCGGTCGCTGCCTTGCGATCACGAGCCCCGCCACCGCCACCTCCCCTCCGGCGGGCAGGCGCACCAGCTGCGCGCTCGTGGCCAGCATCGGGATCGTGAGATGGGGGCGCAGGATCGCCATCGCGTGGTCAGCGACCGTCACCCCGCTGGTCGAGTAGTCGGCGATCAGCCGCTGCCATCTGCCGAGCGGGCGCAGCCGCGGCGCAGCCGGCAGGTCCAGCGGCAGCGCGAGCTGCGTCATCTGCCCTGCCGATGTGCTCTGCGCCGGGCTGGCGACCCCCAGCTGCCACAGCGCGGTCCTGCGATCCAGGCCACCCGCCAGGCCGTCGCATGCTCCAGCCCACGCCAGCTGTTCGAGCGTCCTGCTCCCCGCCCCGGCCCGCGCGGCAAGATCCTGCAGGCTCCGGAACAGGCCGCCCCGCTCGCGCTCGGCCACTATCTCCCGCACCTCGCAGGCGAGCACATCCTTGACGTAGCCCAGCCCCATGCGAACCCCCCCGTCCTGCACGGTGCACTGCTCGAGTGAGGCGTTGACGTCAACCGGAAGGACGGCGATCCCCCTGTGCGCGGCCTCGTGCACCAGGCTGTCCGGTGCATAGAAGCCCATCGGCTGCTCGTTCAGAAGGGCGCACAGGAACTCCGGGCCATAGTGGACCCGCAGCCACGTCGACTGGTATGCGAGCAGGCCGAAGGCGGCGCTGTGGGACTTCGGGAATCCGAATCCCGCGAAACCCTCGACCATCCCCCACACCCGTTCCGCGCCCTCGCGGGAGACATCCGCATGGGACATCGCCCCCTCGATGAAGCGTTCCCGCTGGCGGTCGAGCATCTCGTGCGAGCGCTTGCGGCTCATCGCCCTGCGCAGGCCGTCCGCTTCACCGGGGCTGAAGCCGGCGAACGCTTCTGCCACCTGCATCACCTGGTCCTGAAAGATGATCGTCCCGAGCGTCTCCCCCAGAACCTCCCTGAGAGTCGGATGCTCGTAGGGAACCTCATAGCCCGGGTCTTCGCGCAGCAGCCTGCGCCGCTCGATGTAGGGGTTGACCGCCCCGCCCTGGATCGGGCCGGGACGGATGATCGCGACCTGGATCGTCAGATCCTGCAGATTCATCGGCCTTGTTCGCAGAAGCGACTGCATCTGCGCACGGCTCTCTATCTGGAAGACACCGACGGTGTCCGCCGCGCGGATCGCCCTGAACGTGTCCGGGTCGTCCAGCGGTATGCGCGACAGGTCGATGCGCTCCCCTCGCACACGCTCCACCTCCACCACGCACCGCTCCACGGCCGAGAGCATCCCGAGCCCCAGCAGGTCGATCTTCAGGAAGCCCGCGTCCGCGCAGGAGTCCTTATCCCACTGGACCATCTGGCGGCCCTGCATCGCCGCGGGCACCACCGGGCAGCAGTCGATCAGCGGCCTGGTCGCAATGATCATCCCGCCGGAGTGCTGGGAGAGGTGGCGTGGGAGCCCCCGTGCCTGCTCGACCAGGTGCGCCAGCCACCCCCACCTGTCCCTGCCATCCCTGCCCTGCGGGATCGCGTCCGGCCTCGCCCGAGCCCCGGCGAGCGCCCCGTGCACGTCATGCTCGGACTCCGGCCCATACCTGTCCGCGCCGCGGGCGAGCCGCTCGATCTGCCCCGCGGGCAGACCCAGCACCTTGCCGATCTCGCGTATCGCCCCCCGCTCCCGGAAGGTCGGGAACGCGGCGACCAGCGCCGCCCGTTCATTCCCGTAGCACTCGTGCACGCGCGGTATCAGCCGCTCGCGTATATCCCGGGGGAAGTCCAGGTCGATGTCGGGGAGACCGCTGAGATCCTCGTGCAGGAAGCGCCCGAGCGCCAGCCTGCCGGCGATCGGGTCGATATGCGAGAGCCCTGTCAGATAGCACACCAGGGATGAGACCGAGGAGCCCCGTCCGCGCCCCGGAGCGAGCATCGCGCGCACCGAGCCCGGGCCGCGAACCTCCAGCGCGACCTCCCGTGCGAGCTCGAGCATGTCGTGGTGCAGGAGGAAGAATCCCGCGAGGTGCAGCCTGTCGATGACGCGCAGCTCCTGTTCGAGCCGTGCGTGGGCCTCCGCTTGGGAGGCTCGCACCGCCGGCGGGGCATCCGGGCCGTAGCGCTCGCCGAACCTCTGCCAGCACAGCTCATACAGGCGGCGTGATGACTCCTGCTCCTCCTCGGCGCCGGGGTAGCGGTAGCCGAGGTCCCTGGTCAGGTCGAACCTGAGCCGGTCGGCCAGCAGCACGCTCTCGCGGACCGCATCCGGATGGTCGGCAAAGCGGCTGGCCATCGCCTCGGGCGTGCTCATCACATGACTGTGGTTGCCGCGGCGCAGCGGCTCGCACGCGTCGAGCGTGCAGTGGTTGCGGATGGCCACGAAGGCGTCCTGCAGCTCGGCCCTGGACCTGGAGTGCGCATGGACGTCGCCGGTCGCCACGCATCTCAGGCCCAGGCGCCTGCCGAACGCCTGCAGCGCGCGGTTGCGGGCCCGGTCGCCCCGCGCAAACGGGCGCTGCAGCTCCACATAGAGGTTCTCAGGGCCGAAGCCGTCGAGCAGGCGCCGCGCGAGGGGCTCGTCCGTGGCCCCCGCGCCGATCACGGAGCGGGAGGCGCAGCCCGTCAGGCAGACGAGCCCCTGAGCGTGCTCGATGACCGCCTGCGCCGGGATCGACGGCTCGCCCCGCTCCCGCCGCCCGGAGCCATCGCGGGTGTGCGCGTGCGCGAGGGTGATGATGCGGCACAGGTTGCTCCACCCGCGCTCATCGCTCACGAGCAGCGTGATGTGCCTGCCCTGCTCGCCGTCCTGCCCGGCAAGATCGATCTCGGCGCCGTGGATTGCCCTGATCCCGCTCTCCGATGCGCTCTGCGCGAGCTCCATCGAACCGGAGAGCGAGTTGTGGTCGGTCAGCGCGAGCGCGCCGTGGCCGAGCTCGCCCGCGCGGCGCGCGAGCTCCTGCGGCAGGGAGACACCGTCCAGGAACGAGTAGGCCGAGTGGCAGTGCAGCTCCACGTAGGGGGGTGTCGGCATCAGCTCATGCCCCTACGGGCCCTGGACGAACCAGCCGCCCGAGCACAGGTCGTGGAAGACGACCATGTTCCTCCCGCTCCTCCCCACCATCTCCCAGTAGCGCCTGCGCAGGGGCGAGCTGGTCCACCAGCGGTCCTCGACCAGCCAGGACTCGCGCAGATACTCGACCGGTTCCCCGTCAACCACCGCGGGGGCTCCGTCGCTCCAGCGCACACGCGCAGGCCTGGGTTCGTTCAGTGTGCGCGACAATTCCGCGACCGGTCACTCGCCTGGTACCGGGGCCAGCACGACCCGCCGCTCGGGGACCCTCGAGTCAGGGTCCACACAGAGTGCTCGCAGCGCCGCATCGCGCCCCGCCAGGGCTCGCGTCTGGGCGATCGCCTCCCCCAGGCGTGCCGCCCGGGCGGCGCGATCCTGATCGCCGAGGGTGCCCTGCTCGCTCGCGGCGGGACCGAATCGCTCGACCTCCAGGGTGAGCTCGGCCGCCGGCGCGGGAAGCATCAGCAGGGGCGCGGACAGCATCAGGCCTATGCGTTGCGGATCCGAGAGCGACTCGCGGAACACCACACGCTCGCGCCAGCCGCCGCCCGCGAGCAGGGATGCGGACAGGGACACGGCCCGCAGTGTGCGCCCCCTGCGCTCGGGACGAGCCAGCAGCCTGCCCACCAGCACCCCCAGGACGCGCCTCAGCGCCGTGCCCGAACTCGCGTCGCCGACCTCCATCGTCTCCTGCAGGCGCTCGGTCACGCGGCGGGGGCGCAGCGGGCTGTCCCCGGCGCAGGCGAGCGTGTGCGCGAACACCCCGGCCCCTCCGAAGCGATCGGCGAGCGCAGGGCGGCCCAGCCTCCTCACCTCACCGAGCGTGCGGACTCCCAGGCGCGTCAGCGGCTCGAGGAGCGCCGCGGTCTCCTCGCGGAAGCCGAGCAGCTCAACCGGCCTGCCCGCGAGCCAGCGGCCCGCCTCCTGCCCCTCCTGCAGGATCAGGGGCCTGCGGGAGCGCACCGCCATCGCTGCCGCCAGCGCGCAGAAGCGGGTGGGGCCGGCCCCGATGTGGGCTGGCCGTCCCAGGGCACCGCGGGCGGCGGCGATGATCGCCGCCGGTGTTCCATGCAGTCCGCGCAGGCCATCGGCGTCGAAATAGGCGAGCCCCGGCCGCGGCCCCTCCACCGCCGCCCCGATCGACTCCAGCCCGCAGAGCGTCTCCTCCCATGCCTGCGCGACCCTGACGGGATCGGCCGGCACCAGGGTCAGGTCCGGGCAGCGCGCCAGCGCCTCCCCGAGCGCCATGCCCCTGCTCACGCCGCGTGCCTCCGCGGCTCCGGAGACCTCGCCCACCAGCCTGCCGGCAACCGCGCTGTCGGCGCGGATCTGCGGGGCCACCGCCAGCGCCCGTCCAGCCAGCTCCTGTGAGCCGCCGGCGGCGACCACCAGCTCGAAACGCGGCAGATACACGCAGACGACCATACGAACGTATGTTCGCATATGGCCGCCCCGGGGTCAATCCATCGTGAGCGGCCCCTCCGCTGCTCCAGCCAGGAACTGGCGCACGAACGGGTTCTCCGACGTGAACATCCGCTCCGCGTCGCCCGCCTCCACGATCCGCCCGCGCCAGAGCAGCGCTATGTACTGTCCGATCCTGCGAGCTGAGGCGATGTCGTGCGTCACGACGATGTAGGTGCCCCCGTGGATGGCGTGCATCTCCTGGATGAGCTCGCACAGCAACGCGGTGCGCACGGGGTCCAGTCCGGAGTCGGGCTCGTCGAAGATGACGATGTCGGGGTCCATCACGAGCGCACGCGCGAATCCGGCGCGCTTGCGCATCCCCCCCGAGAGCTGCGACGGCGCGTCGTCCATGGCGTGCCCGAGACCGACGTCGATCAGGCCCTGGTTGACGCGCTCTGCGATCACCGTCTCGGGGAGGTCTGTGTGCTGGCGAAGCGGGAACGCGACATTGTCGAACACGGACATCGAACCGAACAGGGCGCCGTCCTGGAAGAGCACACCGATCCTGCGCCTGAGTTCGAGCAGCTTGGGCATGGTCAGGCTCGGAACCGACTGCCCGTGCACGATGATGTCGCCCGAGTCGGGAAACATCAGGCCGATCATGTGCTTGATGAGCACGCTCTTGCCCGTTCCCGACGGGCCGAGCACGACGGTGATCGTGTCGTCGGGGAACGCCACGTTCAGGCCGTTCAGCACCGGCACGCCGCCCAGCCGCTTGTGCACGTCCACGCAGCGGATCGACCAGTTGCCCGTATCAGGGCTGCCCGAGAGTTCGAGCTCGTCGGAGTGGTACTCGTAGTCGTCGCTCATCATTTTCCTTCGTAGACCACGTGGGGGAACTGGCTGCTCTTGCCGTTGAACGTGAACGGCCCCTGCTGGACGCAGCCGGGCGCCCCGACGTCGTTGGCGGTTTCCGGCACGTTCGCCACTTTGAATTCCTGCAGGAGTTTGATCGTTTCGGCGCTCACGGTTTCGGTGGCGGGCCCGCTCACCGACGGAGCGGAGTTCGCGCATGCCGCGCTGCTGAACACCGACAGCCCGCTCGCGAGCGAACGGTAGGCGCCGGGCAGCGGATACGCGTTGGAGCGATCGGTCCCGATGCGGCTCGGGTAGATCGCGAGGCTCTCCGGGCTCAGGACGGACATCGTCTGCAGGCTGTGGAGCTTCGGCCCTTTCCCTTCGGTGTTCGCGTTCTTTTCGCTCCACTGCGTCGCCGCGGTCAGGTTCGCGAAGAACGCCTGGACCTCCGGCACATACTCGCTCGTGTACTGCAGGAACGGGTCGAGGTTGTGAAGCACGGGCCTCAGGTTTTCGAGCACCGGGGTGGTCAGGTCGAGGGTGCTCTTCACCTTCGGCAGACCGACCTTCGCCGCAGCGGTCAGCGGCCCGAGGGAGGTCAGGAACTGGTCGAACTGCGGGGCGAACGGCTTGGTGGCCTCGAGCAGGGCTGAGAGTTCACGCTCGGCGGGCCGGAATTCCACGAGGTACGGGTTCGCGATGGTCGAGAGTTTGTCGAGTTCCTTGAGTGCCACGATCGAGCGCTTCTCGAACGTCGGCAGCGCTTCGAACGCTTCAGCGAAGCCCTTGCTGCCTTCGGCGGCTGCGTGGAATGTGCGCTCGCCGTTGACGATGAACTGTTCGAGCTGGTTGTCGCGGCTCGCCAGCGCGCTGAACACGACGCCTGTGTTGCGCACGAGGTCGTGCAGGGCGCCTTCCTGGGTGGCGAGCAGGCTCACGAGCTGGTTGGTGTGTTCGACGAACGGTTCGAGGCTCGCGAACGCGGAGTTGATCTGTTCCCCGCGGCCGTTGATGCCGGACGCCACCGCCTGCTGCCAGACCTGGAATGCCGCGCGCGTCTTGGGGTCGAACGCCGCGAGGATGTCGTCGAGTGTCACGGAGGGCTGCACGTGACTGTCCGGCAGATGGCCGTTGTCCGCGAGGTAGGGTCCCTGCTGGCCGCCGGGGATGAGCTGCACGTAGGTCTCGCCGAGCAGCGTCTTGATCCTCAGGATCGCCTGCATGTTCGCCCTGATCGGCGCGTACTGGTTCGCGATTTCGAGCGTCGCTTCGGTGCGCCCTTCGGGGTTGGCCTTCAGCGAGATGACGTGGCCGACGTCGACGCCGCTTATCCGGACGTCGGACTGTTCAGCGAGCGCGAAGGCCCGCGGGAAGGACACGGTGATCCTGTAGCCCTTCGGCTTCAGCGGCAGCGGGCCGCCGAAGGATCCCCAGAGGAACATCAGCAGGCCGAAGCAGCTGAGCACGAACAGGATGATCACGAGGATGTTGCCGAGCGTGGGGGCGCGCTTCTGCACCTCAGCCCCCCTTGACCTTGCTCGCAGTGACGGTTCCCAGCAGGGTCGGGGAGAGGCTCGCGAGCGGGCTCGCCGGTTTCGAGCTCGACGCGTGGGCGTGGTTGGAGGCTGCCCCGGCCGACAGTCCCTCGCTCTTGCATTCGGCTTCCGTGGGCGGCCTGAGCAGGCCGACCAGGAGGTTGACCGTCGGGTTGATTTCCCTGACCCCGTTCAGGATGCCGAGGATTTTGCAGTTGAAGTAGATGAGGCTGCGCCCGATCGGGCCGTGCGCGTCGGCGGTGCTGACGACGCTGTTGAGGTTGTGGTTGGCCCAGTCGAGGAAGAACAGGAAGCCGCCCTTGCTCGCACCGGGGTTGTACGCGAGCTCGTTGAAGAATTCGTTCAGGACGGAGAAGCTCGTAGCCAGGTGCGGGAAGGCCTTTGAGATTTCCGCGGTGGAGGGCGCGATTTCATTGACGACCGGCTCGATTTCACGAGCGAACGGGCGGATTTCGTTCTTGAACACCGGGGTCGTCTTGATCGCGAGCTTTTTGGTGGCTTCCTGCGCCGGCGCGAGCGCTTTCGCGAACGGGTCGAGCTCGGTCAGTGTCGACCCGACGAGCGTCGAGGACACCGCGATCTTGCTCAGACCCGAGTTCGTCGCCTTCAGCGCGCCCGGCAGCAGCTGCAGTGTGCTCTGGACGCTGGCGTCCTCTTTGGCGAACGTCGCGAACACCGCGTTGGACGCGTCGACCAGCTGTGCGAGCTGCTGATCCTTTCCGCCGAGGGCTTCCATCAGCAGGCGGAAGTTGTGGATCGAACGTTCGATGTTTTCGTGGCGCAGTTTCAGTTCGCGGGTGATTTCGGTGGTCAGGCGCGCCGTCGGGTCGAACCGCTTCAGGACGGCGGACAGTGTCCTGCCGTTGCCGCGCAGGCCCTCCCCCGCGCCCGCGAGGAGCTCCTGCAGGTAGGCCTGCGTGTCCGCGTCGAGGCCTGCGAGGAATTCGTCGAAGTCGACGTTCGGCGCGGTCTGCTGCACCGGGATCGTTTCCCCGCTCTTGACCTTGCCCGCCGACGGCGTGCCGGGGTTCACCTCCACGGTGATGTCCTGGAGCTGTGTCTTGGGCCTGAGGAGCAGTGTCGCGTTGTGGTAGATGCGCGCGTACTCGGGGACGATCTTCATCGTCACGACGGCGATGCCCTGGTTCAGTTCCACGCTCCCGATTTCGCCGATCTTGGCGCCTGCGATCGTGACCGCCTGCCCCTGGCCCGGCGTCACGGCCTGCGCGGTCTGGAAGTCGGCCTTGAGCGTGAAGTAGCTGCGCCCGAGGACCGGCACCCAGCCGGGAAGCTTGAGGTTCTCGTGCGCGAGGATGTAGCCGCCCACGACCGCGGCGATCACCACCATCGTCACGACTGCGATGAACGCCGTGCGGTAGCGCTCGACCTGGTCACGGACGCTGAGCCCGGCGTGGTGGGCGGGTGGCGGCGTTCCCTGGGGTGTCGGCGTCTCGGTCGCCATCACGGGGTCCCGTCGGCCGGGCCCTGCGACAGCGGGCCGTTGAAGTTGGGCACCTTCTGCGTGTAACAGGGGACCAGCGGCTGGTAGGTCGGCTCTTCGGACGGGTAGGCGGGGCGCGTGCCCAGCGGCGTGAGCGGCGAGCGCGCGAGCAGCTCCCCTCCCTGACGGGTCGTGCCGAGGATGTTCGTGGGCCCGGACTTCACCGTCTGCCCGCTGGTACCCACGAGGAACTTCGCCACGGTGCCGTTACCGTCAAAGCTCTGACCGGCGCCGGCGAGACCGACGAGGCTGTACCAGAATTCCTTGTAGTTTTCGACGCCCGTGGTGGCGGCGCCGTCCTGGATCTTGGTGTTGCCCGCCGGGTAGATCACGTTCGTCAGGCACTTGTTGAAGAGTTCGGTCTGCTGGAAGACGGGTATCTGTTCGGCCTCGAGCAGCGCGAGGGACGGTGCGGCGGAAGCGAGCCCCTTCGCGACGCCGCCGAGCTCGTTCGGCGCCAGCGAAGCCTGCACCTGGGCGATCCACGGCAGCGTGGCCGCGACGGTGGCCGGGGTGAGCTTCACGCCGGGGATGATGTCGTGCGCGAACTTCTGCGTGGGACCGAACGACGCCTCGAGTGCCGCGAGACCGCGGTCGGCGCTGGTGAGCGCACCGGGCAGCTCGGCGACGGTCTGCGTCAGGCTCGTGGACTGCGCGGCGAAGGACGCGAAGAACGTGTTGAAGTTGACGATGAGTTCGCTCAGGTCCTGCTCGTGAACATTCAGTGCGGACGTCACTTTGTTGATGCTCGCCACGAGTTTGGAGATGTCGTTGGTGCTGGAGCCCGCCAACGCCTGGTTTACGATCGCGCTGCCCCTGAGTGCTTCAGGGCTGCGGTGGTAGGTCTGGTTCAGAGCCTGGGCCGCCGTGTACCCGCGCAGTTCCGCTTCCTGTTCGGCGTCCTCGGCGGCCGTCGGCTTGTGCGTGAGCGCTTCCCCGTATTCGATCAGGAATGTCTGCAGGTTCGCGCGGGTGTCCGTGTTCAGAGCGTTGAGCACCTGGTCGAGCTGGACGGGGTCCGCGGTCTGCGTCACCGGGATCGTGTGCCCCGATGAGATCGTCGGGGACGACGGGCTTCCGGGCTGCAGTTCGACGAACCAGTTGCCTTCGAGGAATGTGCGCGGGCGGATCTTGAGGGTCGCGTCTTCGTGCAGCGGTAGGCCGCGCGATTCGATTTCCATCGAGACGACGCCGGTGCTGCCTTCGCGGTGGATGCCGGTCACCTTCCCGACGTCGACACCCGCGATCCGCACCGGCGACTTGGAGTGGATGTTCAGCGCCGAGTTGAAGACAGCGTTCAGGCGGTAGCCGTGTTTGAACGGGATGGCCTTCGTGAAGCCGAAGTAGACGACGATCACGAGGATCACGATGACGATGACCCCGTAGCGGACCGGGTTCGACTTCTGCAGGTCGACGACCGGTATTTCGTCGTGTTTGCGCCACAGGCGTTTGCGGGCCATTATCCCTTGCCCTTCGTGAGACCGAGCGCCTTGAGCTGCGCCGCCGAATACGGTTCCCCGAAGAGGTTTTCTTCGCGGCTCGTGAATTCACGGTTGGGCGTGACCTTCGAGACGTTGCTCGTGACGACCTTGCCGACTTCGTAGACCTCGTTGCCGGCTTCGCACACCTGCGACTGGCCGGGGGCGGACACGAACGGGTAGGGGTTGGCGTGCAGGTGGTTGTTGTCGACGACATTGCCGTGCGCTTCTCGTTCTGTCGACGGCCCGTTCGCGGGCGCGGACGCCGGGAAGCCCTCGTTGTTCGGTCCAGTCGGCGTCAGCAGGAAGCTCGCGCGGGCGAGCGTGCCGATCCCGATGTTCTGGGACTCCAGGCTCGCGACATTGCGGAACGCGAGCGTCCAGTAGTTGCACTTGACCTGCGCGGGAGCGATCCCGGCGAGCAGCGGGTTGCCGGCTTCCAGCGTCTGCGTGAAGTCCTGGAAGCTGAGCTGGACCACCGGGTTCTGGGCGAATTCGGCGAGCGCCTTCGAGGCTTCGCCGGTGGTGTCGTTCAGCTCCGTCGCCTTGCCGAGGTTCGCCGCGCCTTCGGTGAAGGCGTGCGCGAGCGGCGGGCCAACCGTGACAAGGGTGGCGGCGCTCGGCCGCAGGAGACGCATGAATTCCGTCGCGTTGTCGATCAGCTCCGCCTGGTGGGGCAGCGAGTAGATCGCCTGTTCGAGCGCCGGCGGCCCGCCGACGGTGGCCGCTTCTAGGTACTTTGAGACCCCCGCGAAGGCGGTGAAGAAGGTGTCGAGGTCGACGTAGTAGGCGGCCTGCGTCTCTGCGACGGGCGCCGCCTGCGAGGACGCCTTGTCGAGCCCTATGAACAGGCCCCGCAGGTCCGTGCTCGGCTGCGCGAGGTTGTGCAGGACCGGCACGGCGTGGATGACGAGCGGGCGCAGTTCGGCGATCGTGTTGTTCAGGCCCAGGCCCCTGCCCGCGAGGCCGTCGCCGAAGTTGTTCGTGTTGATCTTGATCGCGGTTCGCGTGTTCTTGTCGAACGTGTTGAACAGTTCGTCGATGCTCACCGCTTCGCGTGTCTGCGCGACGGGTATCGTCCCGCCCGCGGCGAGCTTCCGGCGCGAGGTTCCCTTTTCGAGTTCGAGGTACTTCAGCCCGATCGTCGAGACCGACTGGACGACCGCCTTCGTGTCGGCCGGGAGCGGTTCGACGCTCTTTTCCAGCTTCAGTTCGGCGATCGCCGTGACCCTCCCCGTCCTCGGGTTCTGCTTCGGCGTCAGTCCGCTGACCAACCCGACGCGGGTGCCGGCGATGCGCACCTGGTTGGAGGGGATCAGACCCGATGCCTCAGGGAGTTCCACGTCGATGTTGTAGGTCGGGACGAACGGCAGTCCGTTGTTCGCGTTGTAGGCGAGGAAGACCGCGACGACGATGATCAGCGTCGTGACCGCGCCGATGAGGAGCGGGTTTCCGGCGAGGGAGTTTTTTCGGCGTCGATCCATCAGGGCGTCTCGAGCGGGTCGCAGCTGAGCAGTTCGTTGTCCGTGAACGGCGACGAGCCATCGGCCGCCGGCTGGGTCGCGCCTCCGGGGCAGCGCCGGATCTGGCCCGACTTCAGGTCTTCGAGCGCCGCCGACGCGCTGGTCGGCGTCAGGTTTTCGGAGGAGCCGAGCTTGAAGTCCGGAAGGACCGGGGTGACGCGGGCGTAGTGGCCGTTCGCGTCGTAGTAGGAGGCGGCCTGGCCGAAGGTTCTGAGGGTCGCGGACAGGTCGGGTGCGTAGGGGCCGAAGAAGTTCGTGATCGGCACCGATTCCTTGAGCGCGGTGACGCTCGCGGGCGATGCGGTGCTCAGCGTCTTGGCGAGCGCCGGGAGCGCGCGAAGCAGTTCGGTCAGGTCGTTGTTGACGCCGGGCTTGCTGATCGCGCTGTTGAAGTTGCCAACCACCGGGGTCGCCGTCGTGACGAGCGGGCGCAGGTGCTGCAGCAGCGTGATCAGCGGCACGGTGCCGGGCTTGGACGCTTCGATCAGCTGCGTGAGCGCGGATACGGTCGCGGGTACGCCGGCGAACGTCGCGTTGCCCTGTCGCAGGGTGACCGGCAGCTGTTTCAGGCCCCGCGCGAGCGCTTCCTGCTGAGAGCCGATCGCCTTGAAGGTCGTGTTCCCGTTTTCGATCAGGTCCGCGAGCTGTTCCTTGCGGGCGGCGATCGTCGTGACCGCCTTCGCCGTTTCGACCAGGAAGCTGGTGAATGTCGGCTGGTCCTTGACGAGCTGGGCGAAGAGGTTGCCGGTCGCGGAGATCGACGGCGCGAAGTATTCGGTGGATTCGCCGAGCGCCTTGCCCGCGCCCACATATTGCGCGGCGCTGCCCTGGATGAACTGCTGCAGCCCCTTGAGCGTTCTCGGGTTCAGCGTGTTGAACAGCTGGTCGAGGTCGGTGACTTCTTTGGTGGCGCTCGCCGGGAGGGTCGCTCCGTCGGGCAGCGCGGGGTTGTTGTTGGGTCCGGGGGACAGGGCGATGTAGCGGTTGGCGACGCTCGACAGCGAGGGGACGCGGACTTCTGCGAGCGTCCCCTGGTGCAGGGGCGTCAGCGAGGATTCGACCGAGATGGTGACCTTGGCTTTGTAGTTGTGCGTGAGCACGATTTCGGTTACCGACCCGACGGGGACGCCGCCGACCTGGACCTGGTCGCCCCTGACGAGCTGGCTCGCGTTCGCCATCAGCAGCTGGTAGGTGCCGCCGCTGCTGCTGCCGAACACGAGATACGCGGCGATCAGCACCACGACGCCGAGGGCACCGACCGCGACCCAGCGCGTGACGCCGGCCCGCGAGGACCCCGCGTGACGCTCCGGGCCCGCGGGGTCGGGTCCCGGCTGAGGGGCGGCTGGAGGGCTGGGTGGGCTAGTCGTTGCCACCGTTGGCTCCTTCTCCGCCCCGGCTGTCGGGGATCGCTGCCGCGGACGGACCCTTCTCGACCGCAGGGTCGGGTATTTCGCCCAGACGCGCGATCAGCCTGGTCCAGTCGCTGGGCGAGAGCGCGGCAGCGCTCGCGCTCGCCACCCGCGCGAGCGAACCGGCGGGTGCCGTGTAGAGCACCCGGATCGCGTCCGCGCCGGACGGGCCGTCCTTCGCGATCGTCGTCCCCGGATAGCTCATCCGGCTGATGATCTGGCGCGGGCGGGTGAGCCCCTCGAGCATCAGGAGCTTGCGGACCGCGCCGTCGGCGGGCGTTCCCGGACCCTGGTGGCCGGCCACCGGCACGCCGTCCACCGCGGTGATGTCGACCGCGCGGATGTCAGCCGCGGCACCCGCTGCGCTTGTGCCCTCCGACGGTGTGCAGGACACGCCGGCCACGGTCGGCCTGACGCCCGACACCGACAGGTACTCGAGCATTGCCAGGACCCGCTTGTCCAGCTTGCCGGCGCTGATATCCCGGCGCGCGCACTGCGACAGCGCGATCGCGCCGTCCCGGAGCACCTGCGGCTCGAGCTGCTGCTTTGACTCGAGCAGCACCTGTCCGACCGTGGGCGATGTCGCCAGGAACGGGTTCTCTCCCCTGGCCCTGAACACCGACGTGTTCTCGAGCGCGACCCAGCCGTCGAGGATCGGCTTCGGGTCGATCAGCGGCGCGCCGGCGCCCGCCGGGCGGATCTGGAAGAGCATGTGCGGCGCGATCGGTGCGTGTGTGGCCTCCGTGTCTTCGGATCCCACGTGGCCGAGCACCGTTCCGGCGATGACCTGGACCCCTGCCGCGAGCGGACGCAGGTACACGGTCTCGGAGCCTTCGTCGAACACTCGCGGATCCTGCCCGTGGCTCGGAGCCGTCTTCGCGGGCGCGGTAGTCGCGGCCTTTTCCCCCGCGCCTTCCAGTGCCGCGCTCGCTCCGAGCGCCAGCCCTGAGACGGTGCCGGCTTCCGAGAGCGGCGAGCGCGGCTGTGCCCCGGCGCTGGCGGGTCCCGCCGGCGCGGTTTCGTGCGAGGGGTCGCCCGTTATGCGGGGGCTCACGTTGCTGTCGGAATGCGGCTGCAGGACTGGGTACACCGGGGAGACGTCGCCGAGCTCCGCGTACGTGTACGTGTTCCCGAAAGCGTCGCGCAGCGAGATGAAGTGCCCGAGGGACGGTGAGCTTCCGACCTGGACGATTTCGCCGTCCTCAACCGCGATCACGGGCGCGCCCGGCTGCGAGTAGATGGTCGTTCCGACGAGGGTCTGCGGGGTGCCGGAGTGCTCGACGGTCGTGAAGCCGTCGCTGAAATGGGATTCGGCGTGGACGGGGAAGCGCGCCTCGGTGATGCCCGTGATGGCACCCAGGAGTTCGGAGGGCGTGCCGCCGAGCAGCTCGGCGCGCAGCATGACCGAGTCCACATACGCCGGCGAGTGGTTGTAGGAGTACACCGCCGCCCTGATGTTCGTGTTACCGCCGGCCGCCCTGAGGTAGCGGGCGGCGGCGAAGATGGCGTCCGCCGGGTTGTACGGGTCCTTGTATCCGTCGCCGTTCGCGTCGACGCCGTACTGCGCCCACTCGGAGGGCAGAAACTGCATCCAGCCCTCGGCACCCGCGCTGGAGACCGAGAGGTCGCGCCCGTAGTCGGTCTCTACCTCGTTGATCGCCGCGAGGACCTGCCACGGGATCCCGTAGGCGGTGCCGGCCGCCTGGAAGATAGGCAGCAGGAACGGCGGCACCTGGAAGCTTTCGATGAAGAACGCCGGTATCCCGAGGAACGAGGTCTGCAGCTGCGAGGGCAGCGCGGGCGTCAGGGCCGACGGCGAGATCGCGCCCAGCCCGGCGGCGGCGGGGCCTGCGGAGCCCTGTTCGGCGGAGCTGGTGGTTCCGCCTGTGGACTGGACCGAGCCGGCGCTCGTCCTGTTCGCCCCTGCGGGCGGTGTGTTCGCGCTCGACCCCTGCGGGTGCTGTTCGGCGACCTGCGGTTCTGTCGTGGTCGGGGTCGCTTCGGCCGGCGGCTGGGTCGTGGTTCCGGTTGCGGGAGCTTCGGGCGCGGGCGCCGCAACGGTCGTGGTCGGGGTACCCGTTTCGCCTTCCGATGCGAGCACGGTGGCGGGAGCGAGCCCGAGCGCGAGCACGGCTGCGGGGGCGAAGAGCAGGCGCCTGATCTGTGACCGGTGGCTCATCGCGTTCGTCAGTTCCCGAGCAGGTAGTTGAGGAGCATGCCGCCGGAGGAGCCTTCGGAGGACGGCGAATAGTAGGTGGTGCCGGAGGTTGATCCCCCGACGGGCTGGGAGGTCGCGCTCGAGGACGCAGCGGTGGTCGTGCTCGAGGCTCCGGCGCCCTCCATTTCTGCGACCGTCGGGGCCGAACCGGGATATTTCGCGATTGCCTGCGCGGGTGTTGCGCCTTCGACCACGGCGAGCGTGCGGGCCATGACGAGACTCATGCCTTCCTTGCCGCCGGCGACTGTCGCGGTCGTCGTCGGAGCGGTGCCCTTGTTGAACAGGTGGCGGCTGCAGTTCGTGGGTTCGATGAAATATTTCAGGCACGTGTTTCCCACGCCTTCGGTGCGCAGGAAATGCCCGAGCGCGTCATATCCGTTCGATGCGCCGGCCCCCAGGAAGATGAAGTCGAGGATGCGCTCGAGGCCGCCGGTGCCCTTCAGGCTCTCGAGCAGGGCCGACAGGTTCGTGGAGAACGGGTTGGCGGCCGTGCCGAGCGACCCCAGCTCCTTCAGCAGCGGCTGCGTTGCGACGATCGCCGGACCCGTCGTCTTCCCGTTCTTGCCGAGGTTCGTGAAGAAGGTGCTCGAGGCGTTTGAGAACCCGGGCAGTTCCGTGAACGCCTTGTTGATCGATGGGGCCGCCTTGTGCAGGTCCGCGAACGTCGGCGTCGTCTGGTCTGCGAATCTCCCGAGCCGTTCCATCGCCGGCGTGAGCTGCCTCAAGAACGGCGGGAAGAGCGCGAGGTTCCTCGCGAGCGCGCCCCTGTGCGCCGCGCTCGCCTGCGCGACGGTGTTGCTCTGGACTATGAAGTTCGCGACGTTCCCGCGCACCCGTGCCAGCGGCGCGAGTGCCTGGTCGGAGTCAACCGCGAGTTTGCTGAGCACCTGGTTCTCGCTCGCGAGGATCGAGAGCACCTTGTCGAGTTCCGCCAGCGCCGGGTCGGCGCGCCGGATGACCACGTTCAGGTCGCTGCCGCGTCCGGCCAGTCCCGCCCCGAATTCGTTGATGATCAGCGTCAGCCGCTGACGTTCGGGCAGCCGGCTGATGTCGCCGAGCAGGTCGACGTCCACGGGGCTGCTCGTGCGGGTGACGGGCAGCAGGTACTGCCCTTCGCCTTCGTGACCGCTGGGGATCTGGTTCAGAGGCGGAGGCAGCGGCGTGCCTTCCACCCGCGGCTGTGTGGGCAGGCAGTCCACGTACTTCTCGCCGATGAGCGCCTGCGGGCGGATCGTGCAGCTGGCGTCCTGGCGGAAGTTCTGGAAGCCGGGGTTTTCGATGTTCAGGACGACCGCAGCCTTCGCCTGCGGCGTCGCGGTGACGGATCCGACCGTGCCGACCTTGACGCCGTCGATCTTGACCTCCTCGCCGGAGATCACGTTCGCGGCGTCGTCGAAGATTGCGCGAACGGTGTAGCCGTGGTTGCGCCCGCCCGCGGACAGGGCGAGCAGGACGACGGCGACGAGCGCGACGACACCCAGGACGCCGGCTGCTCCGGCCACCCATCCGCTGCGCCCCGCTCTCTCCGTCCTCACCCCGATCCTTCCTCCCGTTCACAACGACGCGGGCGACCCCACCATCCCGGTGGAGTCGCCCGTCCCATCTTCCTACTGGAGCTTACGCCCTCAACGACGCAAACCGTCTGCTGAATGGAGTCTTACGACACGTTGGCGACGTACTTGGCCTTCTTGTTGCCAGGGGGGCACGGCGCCTTGTATTCCTTTGTGACCGTTGTCTGCGTGAGGCCGCCGAGACCAGCGAACGTGAGTTCGGTCTTGATCGGGAAGCCGCCTTTCGGACACTTCGACGGCACGCTGCCGTAGTACTTGTCCTTCTTGGTGTGGTTGCCCTTCGGGCCCGTGGCGGAGCCGACCATGACCGTGATCTTCTCGACCGACGCGTCAGGGGCACCCGGAACCGTTTCGACGAGCGGGATCTGGGTCACGAGCTCGGGGCCTTTGCCGCCGGAGCCCGTGAGGCTCGTGTACTTCCCGGTGGACGGGATTTCCAGCACGACCGGGTCGTGCCCGAACGTGAAGAAGTTCAGGCCGCCGCCGGGGGCGTAGAAGGATTCAACGGTCGCTTCCTCGGGAACACGGGTGCTTCCGAAGGCGACGACGCCGAGCACTTTGCCGGCAGGTCCCGCTTTCGAGCCCGAGGGGCATTTCGACGGTTCCTTTTCGACGCTGATGATGTTCGTCGCGCAGGTCGCGAAACCGGACGGGTGGATCTTCGCGCCGCTCGGCAGGTAGAAGTTGACGCCGATCAGCGGCGCGGGGAATCCGCCGTATTCGGTGCCGGAGATGTTGTATTCAGCTTCGACCGCGGAACCCGCGTTCAGCAGGTTTCCCGTTTCCTTGTAGCCGGGGATCGGCACGGCCTTCGCTTTGAAGGTCACTTCCGGGGCAGCCGATGCGACGCCGGGAAGCGCCAGCAGGGCAAGGCCCAGTACGGCAAGACAGGTGGATGCTCTGCGCATCGGTATCTCTCCTCGTTTGATGGACATCCGCCTCGATCCGGGTAATTCCGGAGCCATACCGGTCCGGGACATCGAGATCCCCTGCAAGTTCGCCGGGGAACAGTGGCGATCTGCGGGGGTACCTTATCCGCCCAGGGCGACGCGTACAACCTCAAACCGTCGAGTGGGCCGAAGGTTGCGCAGTGGCGGAAATACCGGCCCGGACGCGCCCCGCCAAGCCGGATGCATCACTCTCGCCCCCGCCCCAAGCCTTACTCTTGACCTCAGGGTGAGGCTCAGCCCGCCGAAAGCTCCAGCTTCGAGCTGTCGAAGCTGACCCCGACGGGCTCGAGGATCACCTGGCGGGGGCCCTCCTCGACTCTGCCTGCCAACACGGCATCGAGCCCGAGCCCCTGCGCCGTGGCGACGATCCTCTCGCCCTGCCCCGCGGGGCAGTACAGCGCGTAGCCGCTTCCCATGTTGAAGGTCGAGTACGCCGCGGCGCTGTCCAGCCCGGACTCGCTCACGAGGAACTCGAGCACCTCCGGGACGGGCGGGAGCGTCTCGATGCGGTAGGTGAGCGGACGTGGAGGGCGCATCAGCTTCAGAAGGCCGTGGCCCGTGACGTGGCTGATGTAGGTCACCGGTACCTGCAGCCGCAGGAGCTCGGCGACCAGGGGCACATACATAAGCGACGGTGCGAGCAGCGCCCGCCCGAAGCTCGTCCCGCTCGGCAGCCTCGCCGCGTAGCCGTCCGGCAGGCGTCCGGCGATCAGCCGCGCCAGCGATGCGCCGTTGGCGTGCAGCCCGCTGGAGGCCACGAGCACGATCTCGTCGCCCGGCCCGAGTCGCTCGCCGAGTATCGGCGCGTGTCCCCCAGGGACCGCCCCGACGGCTGCTCCTGCCAGCTCGATCTCCTGCTCGTGGAGCATGCCGGGCAGCGACGGGGACTCGCCGCCTCCCCACACGCAGCCGGCGTCCGCGCATGCGCTGCGCCAGCCCTCGAGCAGCGCCGCCGAGCGCTCCTGGTCGGCATACCACTCCGAAGCCCCGGTCGCGAAGTACGCGTTGACCACGAGCGGGAGCGCCCCGACGCAGCACAGGTCGTTCAGGATCGCGGCGACGGTGTCGTACGCGACGCCCGCGAAATGGTTCTCCCCCTGCTCCTGCAGGACGTGTCTGGCGATGATCGACTTGGTTCCGAGACCCTCGACGACGAAGGCGAAGGACTGCTCGCCGAACTCGAACACGAACGCGGGCTCGCCGCGGGACTCGTCCAGCGCCCGCCCGCCCCTGCCTGCCAGCAGCTGCGAGGTCGACAGCGCCTTGGCGATCGCCAGGCGCTTGCCCGCGTCGAGCGCGTCGTAGTCCACGCCCGCAGCGCGGTAGGAGGCACCTTCCTGGCTCATGAGCGATGATCCTAAGCCCATTGCCGCGACCGAGGAGAACCGATGGACTTCCAGCCAAGTGAGCGCTGCACCGAGATGAAGGAGCGCCTCGGCGCTTTCATGGACGATCACGTGTACCCCGCGGAGGAGGTGTACGACCGCCAGATCGCCGAGTCCGGCGATCCGCACCATCACCCGCAGGTGATGGAGGAGCTCAAGAGCAAGGCTCGCGAGGCGGGACTCTGGAACCTCTTCCTTCCCGACGCCGAGTTCGGCGCCGGGCTCTCCAACAGCGACTATGCGCCGCTCGCCGAGATCATGGGGCGCTCGGTCATAGCCTCGGAGGCGTGCAACTGCTCGGCACCGGACACGGGCAACATGGAGGTGCTGCACCTGTTCGCGACCCCCGAGCAGCGCGAGCGCTGGCTGCTGCCGCTGCTCGACGGTGAGATCCGCTCCGCGTTCGGGATGACCGAGCCCGCGGTCGCGAGCTCCGATGCGACGAACATCGAGTTGAGCATCCAGCGGGACGGCGACGACTACGTGCTGAACGGCCGCAAGTGGTGGACCTCGGGCGCCTACCACCCGAACTGCCGGATCCTGATCGTGATGGGCAAGACCCAGCCCGACGGCCCCCCGCATCGCCAGCAGAGCATGATCCTCGTCCCTCTCGACACGCCCGGCGTCACCGTCATGCGCAATCTGACCGTGTTCGGCTACGTCAGCCAGGAGGGGCATGCGGAAGTCGACTTCAAGGACGTTCGGGTTCCCGCTTCCAACCTGATCGCGGACGAGGGCGACGGGTTCATGATCGCCCAGGCGAGACTCGGACCGGGGCGCATCCACCACTGCATGAGGGCGATCGGCGCCGCGGAGCGCGCGATGGAGGCGATGTGCGAGCGCGCCGCCTCCCGGTCCACCTTCGGGAAACCGATCGCGACGCGCGCGAACGTGCAGGACTGGATCGCGGAGTCGCGGATCGAAATCGAGATGGCGCGGCTGCTCACGCTGAAGGCCGCGTGGATGATGGACACGGTCGGAAACCGCCAGGCCCGCATGGAGATCCATGCGATCAAGGTCGCCGCCCCGAACGTGGCGGTCAGGGTCCTCGACCGGGCGATCCAGGTCCACGGCGGCGGCGGTGTCTCCCAGGACTTCCATCTCGCCTCCGCCTACGCGCACCTGCGCACGCTGCGGATGGCCGACGGCCCCGACGAGGTGCACAAGATGTCGATCGCGCGCCGTGAGCTCGCGCCGTACATGAGCCGTCAGGAGAACGCGTAACAGTCAGGGCCGGAGCGCGCCGGGCGCGGCCTGCGGGGACCATGCGTCTCATCGCGGCCGCGCTCACGCTCGCCGCGGCGGCGCCCGCGGCGACGGCCGGCGCGAGCGCTCCCGCTGTGAGCGCGGGCGTCAGCGCCCGCGAGATCCAGATCGGCTCGGCGGTGTCGGTCACCGGCGCCGTGGGTTCGGCGCCCGAAGGCGAACGCGTCCTGCTGCAGGCGAACCCGTACCCGTTCAGGGGGTTCACCACGATCGCGTCCGCAGTCGTCGGCGCCGCGGGCCGGTTCGAATTTGCGCCGCTCATGCCGGACCGCAATACCCGGCTGCGTGTGGTGCTGGGGTCCTCGCCCGAGGATGCCAGCGCACCCGTCACCGTCACGGTCGACCCCGTCGTGAAGCTCCGCTCGCAGAGCCTCGGGCCCGGCCGCGTGAGGCTGAGCATCCGGCTCACGCACACGACGTTCGACGGCGGCGCGTCCGTGAGCGCGAACTGGTTCATGGCGCAGCGGGGATCGCCGGACTTCCGTCTGCAGGCGGTGACGCCCAGCCGCGAACTCGCGCCCGGCGTGAGCTACGCGTCCGCGATCGTCGATCCCCCCTCGCGGCGTTTCAGCTTCCGCGTATGCCTGAACCCGGCATGGGAAGCGGCGATGGGGCCAGCGGCTGCCCACGGGTCGTGCCCGCACCACGACTTCAGGCTGAGTCATGCATCCTGACCGCCTCGCAAGGCCGCTGCTGGCAGCGGTGCTGCTGTGCCTGTGCATGACACCGGCGGCGGGCGCGCTGGAGTACGGGGGCGAAGGACGCGGGACCCCCAGGCCGCCATTCCCCTCCCAGACGGCGATCGCCTCGGCATCCAGCTTCCTGCAGGCGCGCGCCGGACGCACGTCGTTCGCGGTCGTCGATGACACGGGCGAGCTCGGCGGCCTTCGCGTCGGCGAGCGGTTCCGAACGGCGAGCGTCGTGAAGGTGATGATGCTCGTCGCGTATCTGCAGATGCTCAGCGCCCGCCACCACGGTGTGAGCTCAGCCGACAACAGCCTTCTCTACCCGATGATCCACATCTCCGACAACGAAGCGGCATCGGCGGTGTACGCAGCCGTCGGCGAGGGCGCCGTCGCCCGCGTGGCACGGGAATCGGGTATGACGGCGTACGCGCCGGGGGTCGGCTGGTGGGCTTACACGCAGACCTCCGCCGAGGACCAGGCGCGCTTCTTCTACGAGCTCCCGCGGCTCATCCCGGCGCAGTTCTACGGCTACGTCCGCTGGCTGCTCTCCGGCATCGAGCCCTCACAGAGCTGGGGTGTGCCACCTGTTGCCAGACCGGACTGGCAGGTCTTCTTCAAGACCGGGGCCCTTCCCTCGGAAGGCCTCTACAACGAGGTCGCACGCCTTGAACGCGGCGGCGTGACCTTCACGGTCGCGGTCTTCACGGAAGGCGACCCGTCGATGTCCTACGGCGAGCAGACGATCGAAGGCGTGGCCCTGCGGCTGCTCGGGAGCGCGCGGTGAGCCGGCAGCAGCTGATCCGGGTCCAGCGCCCCGCACGCGGCCGGCCGAGCGGCCTGCTCGTGCTGCACCACGGCCGCGGCGCAGACGAGCACGACCTGCTCGGCCTCGGCGACGCGCTCGACCCCGATCACCGCCTGAGCATCATCTGCCCGAGAGCACCACTGGCGGTGCCGGGCTGGAGCGGATACCACTGGTATCTCGTGCCGAGGGTCGGATATCCCGACCCCGTCAGCTTCGCCGCAGCGCGGGAACTCCTGGCTCAGTTGCACGACGAAGCCTGGGAGCAGACCGGCATCGGCCCCGAGCGCACGGTGCTGGGCGGCTTCTCGATGGGAGCGGTCATGAGCTACGCGCTCTCGCTCGACGGCGAGCGCCCGCCGCCGGCTGGGATCCTCGCCCTGTCGGGATTCATCCCCCAGGTGGAGGGATGGTCACCGCAGTTCGCCTCACGCACGGGCCTGCGGGCCTTCATCGCACACGGCCGCGCGGACGGCGTGATCGACGTCAGCTTCGGCCGCAGCGCCTCCCGCCAGCTCACCGAGGCCGGCCTGCAGGTTGAGTACCACGAGTCGGCGGCGGGCCACCACGTGGACCCGGCGCAGCTGCCGGCCGCCATCGACTGGCTCGCCGCGACGCTCGGCCCGCAGGCGGGGAGAGGACCGCTGGCAGGCGCCGGCCCCAGCGATTAGGGTTGGCTCCCGAAGCAGAGGCACCGGAGAGGGAGCAGAGCAGCATGTCCACCACGACCGCCGGCAGGAACCCGTCGCAGGGCAGGCGCCTGAGGGCGCTGATCGTCGGTGCGGGATTCGGCGGGATCGCAGCGGCCATAGAACTGCGCCGACACGGGATCACCGACGTGCGGATACTGGAGAAGGGTCCTGGCCTGGGAGGCACATGGCTCTACAACACGTATCCGGGTGCGGCATGCGACGTCCCCAGCCACCTCTACTCGTACTCGTTCGACAAGCGCCTGTACTGGTCGCGCCTGTGCTCCACCCAGCCTGAGATCCTCGCCTACCTGCAAGAGGTGGCGCGTGAGCACGCCGTCGACGCGCTGATCACCGCGAACACCACCGTCACCTCATGCGCCTGGGATGAGACGAGCAGCAGCTGGAGCGTGCACACCGACGGCGGCGACAGCCACGAGGCCGACATCCTGATCATCGCCACGGGCCAGCTCGACCAGCCTGCTGTGCCCTCGCTCGAGGGTGCCGACAGCTTCGCCGGGCACAGCTTCCACTCCGCCGAATGGGACCATGACTACGATCTCGCGGGACGGCGCGTCGCCGTCGTGGGCACCGGCGCGAGCGCGGTGCAGTTCATCCCGGAGATAGCTCGCGATGTCTCGCGCCTGACCGTGTTCCAGCGGACAGGCAACTGGTTCCTTCCGCGCAAGAACCGCCCGTACCCGGCGCTCCTGCGCTCCGCGATAGCCCGTCTTCCCTGGCTGCAGGAGATGCGCCGCCGCTTCGTCTTCCAATACACGGAGAGCCTGACCCTGACGATCCGCAACCCGCGCACCCTGGGACGCGTGATGGCCGCCCGCTCCGCAGCCTTCATGCGCTCGCAGCTGAAGGACCCCGACGTTCGAAGCCGCGTGTGGCCCGACTACCAGTTCGGCTGCAAGAGGATCATCTTCAGCTCCTCCTTCCTGCCGGCGTTGCAGCGCGCGAACGTCGAGCTCGTCACCGACCCGATCACGCGCATCGCGCCGCAGGGGCCGGTGAGCGCCGACGGGCGGGTGCACGAGGTGGATTGCCTCATATGGGCCACCGGGTTCAGGACGAACGACTTCATGTTCCCGATGGAGATCACCGGGGTCGGGGGCGTCACGCTGCGCGAGCAGTGGGCTGCGGGGGCGCACGCCTACCTCGGGATGTGCGCTCCGGGCTTCCCCAACATGTTCGTGATGTACGGGCCGAACACGAACACCTCGGGCGGCTCGATCATCGTCTACCTCGAGGCGCAGGCGTCCTACATCCGCCAGGCCGCGGAACAGCTCCTGAGCAGGGACGCCGCAGCGATCGACATTCGCCGCGAGGTCGAGGCGGCCGAGGATCGGGCTCTGCAGGCGCGTTTCGCCGGGACGGCGTGGACGGAGTGCGACTCCTGGTACCAGGACGAGAACGGCAGGATCGTCGCGAACTGGCCGGGCTACATGCGCGAGTATCTGCAGCGGACCGCTCAGCTGGCACCGGAGGACTACCTGTTCACGGCACTCGCGGACCGCGAACCCGCGGCGAGCTCATAGGGGAAGGACGAGGTGGCGCGAGAATGTACGACTACGTAATCGTTGGAGCGGGCTCGGCCGGGTGCGTACTCGCCAACCGGCTGTCGGAGGACCCGTCGGTGAGCGTGATGCTGATCGAGGCCGGCGGCAGGGACCGCTCGGCGAAGGTGAAGATCCCCGCCGCGTTCCCGCAGCAGTTCCACACCAAGCTGGACTGGGACTTCGCCACCGAGCCCGAACCACATGTCGACGAGCGCTCGCTGTACGTACCGCGCGGCAAGATGCTCGGGGGGTCGAGCTCGATGAACGCGATGCTCTATGTCAGGGGCAGGCCGCTGGACTACGACGGCTGGGAGGCGCAGGGTGCGCCGGGATGGGGATACGCGGACGTCCTGCCGTACTTCATCCGCTCGGAGGACAACGTTCGAGGCGCGTCCGAGTTCCACGGCGTCGGCGGTCCGCTGCGTGTCAGCGAGCAGCGCTCGCCGCGACCGCTGGTCAGGGGCCTGCTGGCCGCGAGCGAGGCGGCGGGGATACCCCTGATCGCCGACTACAACGGGCCCGAGCAGGACGGCGCGTCGATGTTTCAGGTGACGCAGAGCAACGGTGCGCGCTTCAGCGCGGCGGACGCGTACCTGCGCCCCGCTATGACGCGGCCGAACCTGCAGGTGCGCACGAACGTGAGCGTCCTCGCCATCGAGCTCGAGGGTGAGCGCGCCGTCGGCGTTCGTGTGCGCAGGGGCCGAGGATCGACGGAGGTGATCCGCGCCGAGCGCGAGGTGCTCCTCTCGGCCGGCGCGATCGGCTCACCGCAGCTGTTGCTGCTTTCGGGCATAGGCCCCGCGGACGAGCTCGCGGCAGTCGGCGTTCAGGCGCGCCACGACCTGCCCGGGGTCGGGCGCAACCTGCAGGACCACCCGTTCGTGACGATGATGTGGGAGGTCTCTGACCAGAACACACTCTACGGAGCGGACAAGCCGAGGCCCCTGGCGGAGTGGCTGCTTCGCCGGTCGGGACCGCTCACGTCGACGGTCGCCGAGGTGGTGGCGTTCACACGCACGCGTGGCGGCCTGCCGGCGGCCGACATCCAGTTCCACATGGGCGCGGCGTACTTCGAAGACCACGGCGCCGAGACGTACGACGGGCACTGCATGGTGATAGCCCCCGTGCTCGTCTCTCCGAAGGCGCGAGGACAGGTGTGGCTGCGCTCATCGGATCCCACCGCCAAGCCCCGGATCATCACCAACTCCCTCTCCGAGCCGGAGGACCTCGAGTCGATGATCGCCGGTATGCAGCTCGGCCGCGAGATCGCCCACCACAGCCCTCTGCGTGAGATCACCATCAAGGAGCTGCGCCCGGGGCCACAGGCATCGACCCGCGAGGACCTCGAAGCCGACCTGCGCCGGCGCATGATGCTGATCTACCACCCCGTCGGCACCGCCCGCATGAGCGACGAGCACGAGCTGGCGGTCGTGGACTCCCGCCTGCGCGTGCATGGCATCGACGGCCTGCGCGTCGTCGACGCGTCGATCATGCCGACGATCACAGGCGGCAACACCAACGCACCCACGATCATGATCGCCGAGCGTGCGTCAGACCTGATCCGCGAGCGCGCGTGAGCAGGTCGATCAACTACCACCGGCAGGGCCAGGGCCCGGAGCTCGTGCTGCTGCACGGTGTGGGTCACCACTGGCAGGCATGGAGGCCGGTCATCGACCTGCTCGCGGCCGACTTCGACGTGATCGCATGCGACTCCCCCGGGTTCGGACGCTCGGAGCCGCTGCCATCCGGGATCACGCCGTCGATCCCGGCATACGTGGACGCATTCGAGTGGTTCTTCGCCGAGCTCGGCGTCCAGCGCCCGCACGTCGCCGGCAACTCGATGGGCGGGGCGATCACGCTGGAGCTCGCGCGCAGACGGGCGATCAGCTCGGCCACCGCGTTCTCACCGGCCGGCTTCTGGAACACAGCCGAGCTTCGCTACACGCAGGCGTCGCTGGGTGCACTCGCGGGCGTGCCGGCGGCGGCGCGACCTGCACTGGAAGCTCTCGCGCGGCGCAGGAGCGGGCGTATCGCCCTCTTCTCCCAGCTCTACGGCTATCCCGCGCGGCTCCCTGCCGAGGAGGCCGTCGCGACGCTCCGCGACGCGTGGGCCTCGCCCGCGCTCGCGGGTGCACTCGCGGCATTCGACGAGTACCGCTTCGGCGCACCCGAGGCACTGCGGAGCACACCGGTCACGATCGCCTGGGGCGTGCGCGACCGGCTGCTCCCCTACCGGCTGCAGGCGCCGCGCGCCCGCGCGATGCTGCCCTGGGCGACGCACGCGGCGCTCGGGGCGGGCCACGTGCCGTTCTACGACGACCCGGCTGCGGTGGCGGCCGCGATCCGCTCCAGCGCCCGCACCACGGTCGCGGTGGCAGAGCCCTCCTGAGGAGCCACAACCGCCCCGGCGCGCGTCCTGTGCGCCGCGCTGCGCCTGCAGCCGCGTCTGCCAGTTCACATTTCGGAATTACCGGAGCCGGGCAGGACATGTAGGTTGCGGTCCTTCATCAAGGCGGTGCATGCAAGCGCAGGGCGGCCTGCACCGGGGAAGGAGAACAGATGGCGCGAATCCTGCTGGACGGTCTTGAAGTGGAGGCAGCTGAGGACGCGGACGAGATCCTCGCCCGGATCGTCAACGCGAGGGACGGGCTGCGCCTCGGCAGCGGCGCGATCATCGCGCCCTCGGGCTGGGTGAGCGTGACAGACCCGCTCACCGACGATCCCATATTCATCCAGGTCTCGAGGGTCGGCTTCGTGCGCTGAGCATGGGTCCGGCCCTAGCCGGGCGGCCCGCTGTAACGGAGCAGGTGCTGGGAGGACTGTAGGTCGCAGGTCCATCCCAACCCTGGAGAGAGAACATGAAACGATTCACTCGCTCCGGTGCAGCGGCGCTCGCCGCGGCCGGATTCCTCGCAGCATGCATCGGCGCCGCCCCAGCTTTCGCGGCTGGTCCAGATCATGCGGTCTTCGTCCAGAACGACAGGCTCGCCGGCAACCAGATCGTCGCGTACAGCCGCTCGAGCGAAGGAACGCTCACACAGTCCGGCGTCTATGACACCGGCGGCGACGGCGGGCAGCTCACCGGCTCGGTCGTCGACCACACCGCCTCGCAGGGGGCGCTCTCCTACGACAGCGCGGACAACCTGCTGTTCGCGGTGAACGCCGGCAGCAACACGATCTCGGTGTTCGCGGTCTTCGGTGACCGTCTCGCACTGCGCCAGGTGATCGGCTCCGGCGGGCAGTTCCCGGTGAGCATCACCTCCAACCGCGGCATCGTGTACGTACTCAACGCCGAAGCGGGCGGGTCGATCCAGGGCTATTTCGTTCTCGACCAGCACCTCGTCAAGATTCCGAGCTGGAACCGTGCGCTCGGTCTGCCGACGGGCGCACGCGGTGAAGAAACACAGTTCGTCCGCACACCCGGCCAGGTCGCGTTCTCGCCGAACGGCTCGAAGCTGATCGTCACCACGAAGGCCGCCGGGCAGTCGATCGAGGTGTTCAACACCTCGCCCTTCAATGGCCTGTCCGCCACACCGGTCGTCAATCCGGAGCCCGGCACCGTGCCGTTCGCCGTGACCTTCGACCCGCGCGGACATCTCCTGGTCGCTGAGGCTGCCGGGTCGCTCGCGAGCTTCCAGATCGATCAGGACGGAACGCTCACCCAGCTGGACTCGGTGGAAACCAAACAGGCCGCCACGTGCTGGGTGGTCGGCGCCGGCCCGTACTACTACACCTCCAACGCGGGGAGCGGAACGCTCACGGGCTTCACGGAGGCGGCCGGTGGCCAGCTCCTGGTCGACCTGGGCAACACACCCGCTGACGCGGGCACCGTCGACGGCGCATCGGTTGGCAACCAGCTCTTCGTCCAGGGTGGCAAGGAAGGCACGGTCCACGAGTTCCGGGTCCAGCCCGACGGCTCGCTCGCGAGCCTCGGATCGGTGCTCGTCCCCGACGCAGCGGGCGGCGAGGGAATCGTGGCCGAGTAGCGGTCGACCGCCAAGCAGGCTGCGGCGCCGTGCGGGGCGTCGTAGCCTGCATCGCGGACAATGAAACGGATGACACGTGACACCCCCCTACAACCCACAGCTCTGCCGTCGCCGTGGCGCTGATCGGACGCGGGATCCTGTCCGGGCGCTCGCGCAGGCGGGCCACCGTTCGCGATCCGGATCGCGAGCTGCTGGAGCAGGTGCGCGCCGGCGAGGAGCGGGCGTTCGTCGAACTGGTTGCCCGCTACCAGTCCTCGCTCGTGCGGCTCGCGAGGACCTATGTCTCCAGCGATGCGATCGCCGAGGACGTTGCGCAGGACACCTGGCTGGCGGTCCTGCGGGGCCTGGACGGTTTCGAAGGGCGCTCGACGTTCAGGACCTGGCTGTTTCAGATTCTCGTGAACCGAGCGAGGAGCACGGGCGTGCGCGAGCATAGGTCCATCGCAGTCGGCGACGCTGGTCCCGCGGTGGACGCCTCGCGCTTTGACGCTTCCGGCGCGTGGATGTCTCCACCGCAGCACTGGGTGGAGGACAGCGACGAGCGCCTGTCCGCACAGACGCTGACGGTCCCGATCCGCGACGCGCTCGAGCTGCTGCCGCCGCGCCAGCGCGAGGTGGTGCTCCTCCGGGACGTCGACGGGCTGAGCAGCGAGGAGGTCTGCCGCGTACTGGAGATCAGCGAGGCCAACCAGAGGGTCCTGCTGCACCGCGGCCGCAGCGGGCTGCGCACGGCCCTCGAAGACAAACTTGGGGAGGCGTGAGCGTGCTCTCCCTTCGCCGCGACTACGTGTGCCAGGAAATGGTCGAGTTGATCACCGACTACCTCGAGGGCACGATGGGGCGATCGCAGCGCCGGCGCTTTGAGGCGCATCTCGCCGCATGCGAGAACTGCACCGAGTACCTGCACCAGATGCGGGCGATGATTCGCGCCAGCGGCCGGCTGCGCGAGCAGGATCTGACGCCGGAGATGCGCGAGGAGTTCTCCGACCTGTTCCGTCGCTGGCGGTCCGAGGAGGACGGCTAGGGCAAGCCCGGCCTAGAGGGCCCTGCGCATCCATACGTGCGGTAGTCCGGCATCCTCGAACGGCGCGGAGTCCACGGCGAACCCCGCCTGCTCGTAGAGGCCTGTTGCGTAGAGCTGGGAGGCGAGGGATGCGCGCTCGCAGCCGTGTGCGCGCGCGGCCTCGACGGCGAGGTCCAGCATCCGCCGCGCGATCCCGCGTCTGCGCTGCTCGCGCCTGACGGCGACCCGGCCGATCTTGGCGTTCTGTCCTTCGAGCAGCAGTCTCAGCGTCGCGACCACACGGCCGTCCTCGACAGCGACCAGATGCATCGCCTGCTCATCGCGGCCGTCGATCTCCTCCTCCACGGGGACGCCCTGCTCGACGCAGAACACCTGCTCGCGGACCGCGATAGCGCCGTCGAGGTCGCCCCGTCCGCTCGCCCAATGGATGTCGAGCTCGCCGGCCACCTCCCCAACGATAATGCCGGCGTGCGCCGGCGGGCCTCAGCGCGCGCGGGGCGGAATGTTCGTCGCGGGCGGGAGACGCACGGCCGGCGTCCGCTCCGGGCGCCTGGTGACGAGTGCCTCCTGCTGGGCGATCCAAAGTTTGATCCGGCGCTCGACCTTCATTGCGTGCTGGTTCATTTCAATCCCTCTCCCTGTGTCAGAGATTGTCGATGGCGAAGTCAGCGGTCCGGCGCGCCCGCGATGTGCCCGCCCGAGCGGCTCGCCGGGGCGCCGAGCGCAAGCCGCGCGAGGCTGTAGCGCCGAACCTTCGGGCGCCCCTCGCCGGAGGAGACCGAGCGAGGATCCTGGACGAGCAGAAAGCGTGATCGTGATGGTGGTTGGTCCATGACGGCAATGGTGGCGCGAACCATCCCTGCGCACACTGGACAGCGGTCCCAAATGGTGTGGCTCGGGCTGGACGCCGGGACGAGGGCCCGGCGCGTCGTGTCCGGCCGACGGCGCCCGTCAGCGCTCGCGCACGGCCTGCAGCGTGTAGCTGTGGGCCACCCTCCAGGGCCTGTCGGCTATGCGGAACTCTTCGAGGCCGACCTTCTCCATCTGTCCGGGCAGCCCTTCCCAGGGCACGCTGTCGTGCTCGACAAGTCCCGTGATCCGCATGCCGTGATCGAGCAGCGCGGTGATGAGCTCCCCGAGGCCGTGGTTCCAGGAATGGGTGGTGTTCTGCAGGAAGCTCTCGCCGGTCTGCACGTATGTCCCCGCGTCGCTGGAGACGATCGGCTCCTCCCGCTCGAAGTACGGGTACTCGACGGCCAGCAGGCTGTCGGGCCGGGACTCCTCGAGGGTCCAGAACATCGGGTGCCCCTCGCGTATGAAGAGACGACCGCCCGGCGCAAGCAGCCCGGCCACGACCGAGGCCCACCTGTCGATGTCGGGAAGCCAGCAGAGCGCCCCGATGCCCGTGAACACGAGATCGAAGCTCTCGCCTCCAAGTGCGTCGACGGCGTCGTAGACCTCGGCCTGCACGAACCTCACGTCCGGTGCAGCGGCCGCGGCGAGCCGGCGGGCCTGCTCGAGCGAGACGGGCGAGAAGTCGAGCCCGACCATGTCGGCGCCCAGCCGCGCGAGGGAGATCGTGTCGGTGCCTATGTGGCACTGCAGGTGCACGCCGCGCAGCCCGCTGATGTCTCCGAGGAGAGGGAGGTCGAAGCGCACGACGGTGCTGAGATACCCGCCGTCCTTTATGAACCGCTCGAATGCATAGTCAGGTGACGCGGCGTGCGCGGGGGCACGCTCGTCCCAGTTGGCCCTGTTGATCGCCCGGTAGTCATCCACGCGGCCATTCTTCCGTATGGGCGGGTGTTGCGTGACGGGGAGCGCCCGGCGGACGTCGCCTAGCGCTTCAGGTGGGTGTCGAAGAACGACACGATCCTGCGCCGGGAGTCCTCGGCCGGCCCGGGCGCATATCCACCGCCGATCAGATTGCGCATCAGCACGAACAGTGCCGGGGTGTCGGCGGGATCGTGATCGTTCATGAACGAATGCCCGGCGTCCGGGTACTCCCTGACGTCGTGGGCGACATGGTTGGCGGTGAGCGCACCCTCGAGCCGCCCCGCCGCACCGCGAAGGGTGCGGTCCCGGCCCCCGAAGCTACCGACGACCGGACATGCGCCCGCCAGAAGGCTCCGTGCATCCTTGGGGACCGTCCCGTAGTTGACGCTGGAGGCTGCGTATCCATGGCCCGGCGCGAGCAGCAGCGCGAACCCTCCTCCCAGACAGAACCCGATCACCCCCACCTGTCCCGTGCAGGCCTGCTGCTCGGAAAGCCATGCGCGGACGGCATCGATTTCCTCGAACGCCCGGCCCCTGCGTCTGTTGACGTCGCGCATGATCGAACGCAGGCAGGTCATCTTCCTGCCCCAGTGGAAGAGGTCGGGCGCTGCAGCGAGATACCCCTCGCGTGCGAGCCAGTCGGCCTGGCGCTCAACGTCGTGGCTCATCCCGAGGACGTCGTGGATCACCACGACGGCCGGCCAGGGGCCCTCGCCGCGCGGAGCCGCAAGGTAGGCGGGCACGTCCCCCTGGGCGCAGGGGATCGTCCGCCGGCTCACAGTTCCCCCGCCGTCTCGCTCACGCGAGGTCTTCTACCACTTCAGCGCACAGCGGGCTCTGCACGAGCGCCCGTGAAGCCCGTGATCAGGTGCGCGGCGACGGCCGGGACGTCGAGCTGGGGGCAGTGCCCGACACCGTCGAGCTCGACCCAGTCCGCGTGTGGCAACAGCTGCTCCCGGTAGCGGATCGCGCACGACGGCCACGGGAGCAGCCGGTCGGCGGTCCCCCACACGATCCTCACCGGGCAGTCGATCGCCTGTGCGTCCAGGGCGAAGCCCTCGCGGTGGGCGAGCTCGATGAACGGCTCCAAGTCACACACCGCCACGCCGAGCATGAGGTGCTCGAGCAGCTGCGGCGGTATGTGTTCGAAGTTCTCCGTGATCGTGGCGGTGGCCCGGCGCCTGCCGGTGCTCGACGCCAGCAGTGCGGATGCGTGCGGAGCTATCGACCTGAGCTCCTCGTGCATGCTCCGCTGGAGCGCCAGCGTGCGCTCGAGCGACTCGTCGCCGGCCGCCCACCCTCCGGCGGGGGCGAACGCGACCACAGATCTCGCGCGTCCGCGCGCGGCAAGCGCCAGAGCGAGGAATCCGCCGAGCGAGTTTCCGGCTATGTGCGCGCTCTGGACTCCCGCGTCGTCCATCATCGACTCGAGCGCATCGACGAGGCCGGAGCTGCTGAGCCCGCCCTTCAGCGGGGGCCCCCCGGCGTGCCCGGGCAGTGTGGGAGCGAGAACGTCGTGCGCCCGCTCGAGCTCTCCCAGGATCAGCTGCCAGGTCCTCCAGGTATCCATGAACCCGTGCAGGCACAACAGTGGGGAGCCCGACCCACCTCTGTGAGCCGCGGTGAAGTGAACCGGAACGGGTCGGCTCAGCCGGCGACGAGCAGCCGCCCCACGCTATCGGCGACGCAGACCGGCTTCTCGCTTCCCTGAGCCTCGACAGTGAAGCGGGTCACGACCTGAAACCAGCCACCCCCGACCTCGGATACCTCGACTATCTGAGCGAAGCAGCGCAGCCGCGAACCGACCGGGACGGGCGCAGGGAAACGGACCTTGTTCCAGCCGTAGTTCACACCGAGCGTGAAGCCGGTCCAGTCGTTCAGGTCCCGGCGCATGCCGTCGATCAGCGAGAGCGTGAGATTGCCGTGGGCGATCGTGGTGCCGTAAGGGCTCTCCCTCTTCGCCCTGTCGGCGTCGACGTGGATCCACTGGTCGTCACCCGACAGTGCGGCGAACTGGTCGATCATCTCCTGGGTCACCTCGCGCCACTCGCTGGGACCCACCACCTGATCGGTAAGCGCCCTGAGATCCTCGATCCCGTTGGCGACCGCCCTGTTGGTGCTCGCACTCAAAGCCATGTCGTCTCCTATCGCCGCGGTTGCGCGCATGCTAATGCCTAGGACCCCGCGGCCCTCGACAGGGCCACGGCTGTATGGAGCCCGCGGCGCCGTCATGTCCCGCGGCCCGTGGGAAGTTCCGCACAGGGAGATGTTAGGGTGCCCTAATTAGGGCACCCTAACACCAGGAGACAAGCGTGAGCGCAACTCTGGATCACCGCCAGCTCTACCGCCTGCCGTGGTCACTCACGGACAACGCGATCGCCTGGCTTGAGCCGACGAAGAAGTGCAATCTCGCGTGCCTGGGCTGCTACCGCGAAAACGATCCGCGCGGTCACAAGACGCTCGCGGAGGTGCGCGCGGACCTGGATGTATTCGAGCGTTACCGCACCGTCGACGGGGTGTCGATCGCGGGCGGCGATCCGCTCGTGCACCCGGAGATCGTCGAGATCGTGCGCATGGTCGCCGGCGATGGCCTGAAGCCGATCATCAACACAAACGGCCTGGCGCTCACCGAGGATCTGCTGCTCGAGCTCAAGGACGCAGGCGTGTTCGGGTTCACCTTCCACATCGACTCCAAGCAGGGCCGGCCGCGCTGGAAGGACAAGAACGAGATCGAGCTCTGCGAGCTGCGCCAGCAGTACGCAGAGATGGTCGCATCCGCCGGGGGCATGGGATGTTCGTTCAACGCCACGGTCTATGAGGACACGCTGCGCTTCGTGCCGGACCTCCTCGAGTGGGCTCAGCGCAACATCGACATCGTCAACACGATCGTGTTCATAGCGTTCCGGGCGGGTGTCGTAGGCGGCGAGTTCGACCATTTCGTCAAGGGCAGGCAGGTCGACTTCTCGGCGGTCCCGTACTCGACCGACGATCAGGCTCCGCATGAGATCCAGTCGACCGACATCGTCGCGGAGATACGTAAGCGCTTCCCGGACTTCGCCCCCGCCGCCTACCTCAACGGCACCGAGCAGCTCGACACCTTCAAGTGGCTGCTGAGCGGCCGAATCGGGACGAAGCAGCGGATCTACGGATATGTGGGACCCCGCACGATGGAGCTCGCACAGAGCTTTCACCACCTGGTGACCGGCCGCTATCTGGCGTACACCGGACCGGACATGCTCGCGCGGGGCAAGGCCACCCTGCTCCTCTCGGCGATCGACCCGAAGCTGCGCACCGTCGCGCGGCGCTGGCTGACGGCGGGCGCATTGAGGCCGGGCCGGCTCGCGGAGAAGCTCCACTTCCAGTCGGTGATGATCATCCAGCCCGCCGATATCTATCCGGACGGGAGCCAGAACATGTGCGACGGCTGCCCGGACATGACGGTCTGGAACGGGCGGCTGGTGTGGTCGTGCCGGCTCGAGGAGCCCGAGCAGTTCGGCGACTTCGTGCAGATGGTGCCCAGGGACGCCACCGAGGCCGACCCGGTGCCGGTCGCCTGATCCGCGACGCCAGTTCCGCCGCTGCCCGCACCCTAACCGCCGATCGCGGCATCGGTGCTGAGCACCTGCGCAAACTCCTCGTGCAGGCTCGCAGCGCTCGCACGCGCCAGCTCGGCGGCTGTCACCTTGACCCCATCGGGGCCGTGGGCGTCGAAGGTGTGGGTCGCGTCGATCACGAACCCGACCTCATAGCCGAGGTCGCACGCGAGCCGCGCGGTCGTCTCGCAGCATACGTTCGTCTGGATCCCGCAGATCGTGACGGCGTCGATGTCCCGCGCGCGGAGCCACGCGTCGAGGTCCCTGTCGCCGTGGAAGGCGGAGTGCGCGCTCTTGGTGATGAGCAGGTCCGGCGCTCCGCTGAGGACATCCTTGAACTCGAACCCGTCTGTGCCGGCGGCCAGCGGCGAGTCCGGCCAGTCGTGGCGGACGAACACCACAGGCGCACGTCTCAGACGCCACGCGTCGATGAGGCGGGCGACGTTGGCCTCAGCCTCGGGCCTGTCGCGAGGACCGAACATCGGGTCCTCAAAGCCCCGCTGAACGTCGATCACGAGTAGTGCGTTGCGATCACCGATCTCCACCGCCCGACCCTAACGCACGTCCCCTCGGAGCTCACGAGGTCCTGACCGCCACGACCGTGTCGGGGGGGACCCACACCCGGACCCGGCGCGCGGCGAGCGGGAGCACGGTGGGGAGCGCGAGCGCGCTCGTGCTCGTGAGGGTGTCGAGGCTGAGCGCACCCACGTGCGTCCCGATCGTCACCGGGACAGAGATGGCCGCAGGGGCGAACGATGTCAGGATCATGCTCGAGCCGGCTGCGCCTTCGACGGTGACGGCGAACAGGTCTCGTGCGCCCGCGACGGCCCTCAACCGGCTCCCGACCGGGACCCACCGGTGCAGGAACGACAGCGCGCTGGCGAGCGGCCGGGCGGTGAGTGATCCGTCGGGGTTGAAGACGAACGGGTCGTAGCTCACGCCCGCCGAGTGGAAATAGACCTGCTGGTAGCCGTGCAGGAGGGCGTCGAGGACGAATCGGACCGCCCAGACGCTGGCGACCGGCGAGTCCGAGAGGCCGGGCTTGCCCCCGCGCGACGCGCTGTTGCTCTCGGAGATGACCGCGGGCCGGCGCGCCGCGCGCGCGGCGCCGAGCAGCCAGCCGAGCTGGTTGATCTGTTCGAGGTCCGAGAAGCGGGAGAGCAGACGCTGCGCTGTGGCCGACGCGTCGGGTCCGCTGGCGACCGTCGGGTAGAGGTGCGCGTTCATCTGGTAGGGCGGGTCTGCCCGGAGCATCCGGCCCACCTGTGCAGCCCAGCGGCCCGTGGCGAGATCCGGGCCTTCCACGCGGATGGGCCCGAGCATCGCGCGCCACCTCGTCCACTGGCGGGCGTATGCCGAGACCGTCCAGGAGGGACCCCGAAATGCCGGGACGACGAATCCTGGTTCGCTCCACAGCGGATGGCTGACCGTGTACAGGTCGGGCTCGTTACCGAGTGAGAAGCTGAGCTGCGACGCCGGGATGTTCGCCTGCGCCTCGGCGACCATCGTGCGGGCATCGTTGAGCGTTCCGTCACCGAGGTTCAGACCGACCGTGACCTGCGACCCGCTCTCGCGCGCCAGACAGCCGAGCGTCGTGAAGAACGACGGCGCAATGGGATAGTGGTAAGCGGTTGTGGGACCGGCGAGGTCCTGCGTGTCTCCCCCCACCCGCAGGGGCGGAGATCCGAGTTCCTGAAGGGCGCTCACGAGCGCCTCGTCCGGGCAGGGGCCCGGCCCGAGCGCCCTCTCAAGCAGCGGGTACTCGATCGAGAGCCCGAACGGAACGCGGTGGACGATCACCGCGGCGGACGGAGATGGAGAGCTCTCACTTGTGCCGGCCGCCGGCGCCGCGGACGCCGCCACGGCGGCGCCGAGCAGCACGACGCACACGAGCATCAGCACACGGGGCAGCAGCATTGACCACCGTCGGCGCGACGGGATCGAACGGTCCAGATCAGCCGGCACGGAGGGCCACTGTGACGCGCTCGGACGGTCGCCGTGCAGCACCGGACGGCGTGCCGATCACGGGCCGCGACGCCCCCGCGCTTCGCGATCGATTGACGATTGCCGCCACGGGCCCACGATAGCCCTCGCGCGGGGAGTGCGGGCCGGTTGCCGGCACCCGCGATGCCACTTGACAGGCCGGGCAGATTGCGCGATCTTCGCCCGCGAGATGTACGGACGACTCGAGCAGGCAGCGGACGGCCGCTGGCGACTCGCCTTCACAAGGACGTTCGGCGACTCGCCCGAGTCCGTCTGGCGCGCGATCACCGAGCCATCCCAGCTCGCCGCCTGGTTCCCCACGACGATCGAGGGCGAGCGAGCGCCCGGCGCCCCCCTCACGTTCGCGTTCCCGCAGCAGCAGGCACCCCCTTTCACGGGCGAGATGCTCACCTTCGAGCCGATGTCTCTGATGGAGCTGCGCTGGGGCACCGACGCCCTGCGTCTGGAGCTGCGCGGCGTCGACGGGGGCAGCCAGCTGACGCTGACCGACACGCTCGAGGAGCTCGGCAGGGCCTCACTCGGCGCCGCCGGGTGGCACGAATGCCTGGACGCTCTCGCCGTCCACCTCGGCGCCGACGACACGGGGGCATCGTGGCCGTCGCTCTTTCAGGCCTACGTGGAGCGCTTCGGGCCGGAGGCCTCGACGGTCGGGCCGCCCGAGGGAATGCTCGAGGGCGGCGCCGGCGGGTAGCGGCCTGCGCCGCGGCCGTCGGGCGTGCGCCCTCTCAGCCCTGGGAGCCGGCGGCCGGGAAGTTCTCCGCCACCAGCTCCGTCTCGATAGCCGAGCGCAGCACCGCGAGCACGTCGGCGCGCGCGCGCAGCTTGGTGGCGGCGTGGGCGCCGGGATCGAGCTCGGCGAGCGTACCGGCGGCCTCCATCGCGGCGCCGTGCAGGTTCTCCGCAGCCACGACCTCGTCGAGGAAGCCCGCGGTCACCGCCTCCCGCGGGCTGTACATGGCGGCGCAGATGACGGCGCGATCGTAGTGGGCGGGGTGCAGGCGCGCCCGAGCGAGCTCGATCGCGAACCACGGCACAGTCATGCCTATCCTGACCTCGCTGAGACCGATCTGAAATGGCCCGTCCGCCCCGATGCGGGCGTCCGCCGCCAGGGGCAGGAAGCTCCCTGCGGCGATCGCGTGGCCTGTGCACGCGACGACGACCGGTGTCGGAAAGCTGAGCAGCCGCTCGGCCAGCGTCGCTCCGAGCGTGAGCATCTCCAGCACCCGCTCGGGTTCTCCCGCGAAGACCTTCAGGTCGAACCCCGCAGAGAAGCATCCGTCGCGACCTTCGAGGACCACGACGGCACCGTCGCTCTCGGCCTGGTCGAGGGCGCGGTGGAGAGCCTGCAGCATCGTTATCGAGAAGGCGTTGACCTTCCCGTCGTCGATCGTGATCGTCGCGATCCTGTCCGTGAGCTCATAGGTTGCCGGTTCGGTCATGCCGTCTCCTCGTGGTCGCTCGCCAGCGGGTCCGTACTGTAGGCGACCTCGCCGGCCCGTTCCCGCTCAACCTGATCCTTCAATCTCCCCAGCCGCGTATCCCAGCGCTCCTGCGCGTGGCGCATCCACGCGGCCGCGGACTCCACGGCACCCGAACGCAGCCGGTAACGCACCTCCCTCCCGCTCGCGGGGGCGCGCTCCAGCAGCCCCGCGTGATCGAGCACGGCGATGTGCTTGGCGACGGCCTGGCGGGTGATGGGCAGGCGAGAGCTCAGCTCGGGAACGCTCGTGCTGCCCTCGAGCATCAGGGCGTCGAGCATCCACCGGCGTGTCGGATCCGACAGCGCCGCGAATACGGGCCCCACGTCATCGCTCAAGCGAGCACCGCTGCCACGCACGCCGCCAGCGACGGCAGCGGGAACGACGGGACGCTCTCACTCACGACGATCCGCGTGCCGCGCGCCACGGCGTCGAGCGAGATCTCAACTCGGGTGGACCCGCGGTCGTCCTGCGACCACCACCAGACCAGCCGGTTGGGGGCGCAGACCTCCTCGATTTCCACGTCCCTGCCCTCCTCGCCCAGCCACTGCACTCGCCGGTCCTCGTCGACGAGCGCATCCCAGACCTCCTCCGGGGATGCCTCCACCTCGATCTCGCTTCGTACCGGCATCGATCCTCCTTTGACAACCAGATGGTTGCTATTGTCGTTGACAACCAACCCGTTGTCGAAAGGATAGCGATGCCACTCATACCGATGGTCGTCGAGCAGAGCTCGCGCGGGGAGCGCTCGTTCGACATCTACTCCCGCCTGCTGAACGAGCGGATCGTGTTCGTAGGCACCCCCATCGACGACCAGGTCGCGAACCTCGTCGTCGCACAGCTCCTGCACCTCGAGAGCGAGGACCCCGACAAGGACATCTCGATCTACATCAACTCCCCCGGCGGCGTCGTCTACTCAGGGCTCGCGATCTACGACACCATGCAGTTCATCAAGCCGGCCGTGCAGACGATCTGCTTCGGCGTGGCCATGAGCATGGGCTCGCTGCTGCTCGCCGGAGGCGCGCCCGGCAAGCGCCTGGCGCTCCCGAACAGCCGCATCCTCATCCACCAGCCGTCGGGCGGCTATGAGGGACAGTCCGCCGACATCGAGATCCACGCGCGGGAGATCCTCGACCTGCGCGGCCATGTCGATGCGATCTATGCGCGTCACACCGGCCAGAGCGTCGAGCGGGTCCACCGGGACATGGAACGAGACCGCTTCTTCACCGCCGAGCAGGCGCTGGAGTACGGCCTGATCGATCGCGTAATAACCAGCCACGAGCTTCAGCGCGCCATGACGGGTTTCGCCGCGGGCGCCGACCGGGCGCGCGCGTGAGGCTGCACGCGCACTTCCGTCGTTCACCCCACATGGGGCGCAGGCGAGCGATGCCGGGAGGCGATCATGGATGAGGGAAGCTCGCACGGGAGCGCACGACGTGCACGCACGGCCGCGGGCAACGGGCCGCAGCGGCGTCTCGTGGGTCTGCTCGCCGGCCCTGCGCTGATCGGCCCACAGCGGCGCCCACACGCCGGCCTCCTCGCGGGTTCCTCAGCGCGGGCGAGTAAGACCCGAAGGCCCCCGCGTGTCACGGCTCCTCGGAGTCCGTGAACGCGTGCCTGCCGGGCGCGCTGTTCTCCGAGCCGAGCCCGCGTGCTGCGCACCTGCGCCCTCCCGCGGCTCGTCAGCGTGAGCGTCCCGCTCCGATGGGAGCGTGAACCAGACCGACTTGCCGCGGCTGCCTCCGATCACGCCCCACTCGTCCGACATGCCCTCGACGATCCGCAGTCCCCGGCCCGACGGTTCGGACGCGGTCGGCGAGCGCAGCACCGGCCGGCCGCCACCGCTGTCGCTCACCTCCACCCTGATCACACCGTCCAGCGAGATCGTCACCTCGACGTCGGTACAGGCATGACGGATGGAGTTCGTCACCAGCTCCGATGTCATGAGCTCAGCGGCTTCGACGGTTTCGACGGCCTGATCGGAGAGGCTGTCTCTGACGAAGAGCCGCGCATCGCGCACGGACTCCGGCCGGCAGCGAAACACACGGGTGCTGCTCATGACTCCACCGGCAACACGTGACTCAGCCCGCTCACCTCGATGACGCGCCGCACGGTCGTGGAAGGTTGCCGCAGCGACACCCGCGGCACCTGCGACGCGGCGAAGACCATGACCGCGATCCCGGCGCTGTCCATGAACTCGAGTCCGCTGAGATCGAAGACGAGCCCCTGTGGATCCTCCGCGAGGACCGGCTCCAGTGCCGCACTCAGGCTCTCGACGTTCGAGATGTCCAGTTCTCCCCGCACGGTCACGAGCGACGCACCGGTTGCATCCATGCCCGTGTCGATGCTCACCTCAGCCATGATCTCCCGCTCTATGTTCGCCACCGGACGCCCATTATTGCCGTGTCGTCGTGGTGGCGCACCGGTGCAAGCTGACTCGCAAGGCGTGTCAGGAGGTCCTCCAGAGCCAGATCCACCTCGATCGCGGCGGACCTCAGCCTCGCCAGTCCCACGTCGATCACCTCACCGCGCCGCTCCACCAGGCCATCGGTGAAGGCGAGCAGCGTCGCGCCGCCGTGCACCTCCACGTCAATCTCCTCGAACTCCCCGACGTGGGGCACGCCGATGGGGGGGTTCGGGTGCAGGTCCAGGAACCGGGCGTCCCCGCCGTCCACCAGCAGCGGCGGCAGGTGTCCCGCGCTCGCCGCCATCAGACGATGCGCGTTCACATCCACCAGGATGCACAGCACCGTCGCGAAGTGCTCGTGGGGCGCACCGTTGACGTAGTCGGAGAGCCTGGAGAGGATGGCCGCCGGACCGGCGTCGGAGGCCGCGTACGCGAGGGTCGCGTGCCGGATCGCCGCCATCGTCGTCGCTGCGGGCAGCCCATGGCCGGACACGTCCCCGATCACGAGCAGCGTCTTGCCGCCGCCCCTGGCGACGACGTCGTACCAATCGCCGCCGACGTCGATGCCCGACGCCGCCGGGACGTACCTGGCGCCGACGTCGAGGCCCTCGATGCGCGGAAGGGAGTCAGGCAGCAGCGCATGCTGAAGCGTCTGGGCGATGGTCCGCTGTTCGGAGTACATCTCCCGGTTCTCGCTGGCAACATGGTCCAGGGCGATCGCGAGCCGCTCCGCACGGATCCTGCCTCGGGCGAGCCGGTCGGTGACGAGCGCGGCCGCGATCGATATCAGGACCCCGCCGACCGCGATGATCCACGGCAGGCTCTGGAAGAAATTCCCTCCGAGTGAGCCGTTGGGCGTCACCACCAGTGTGAGCACCGTGTCGCCGAACGGGACGACGTCCGATGCCTGCCTGCCGCTGACCGGCAGATGCTGCAGGTTCGTCACGAGCAGGTTGCTCTGACCGCGCGAGCGGCCGAGGTAGACCACGTAGTTCAGGTCCGAGAAGGCGCTGTCGCTTTCTTTCTTCGACCTCCGGTCCTTCTGAAGCGGGCTCTCAGCGTAGGCAGCGAAACCGCGCCTTGAGATGGGCGAGTTGAACTCGTAGCCGACGGTGGGCGCGGCGGAGTTCAGGATCCCGATCACGCTCATCTGCGGGGTCCTCGGTGCGTGCGCGAAGAACACGCGTGCCTGCGCAGGACGCGAGGCGAGCTCGGGCGCCGAGCCCAGGACGACGCTGGGCCGCGGGGTCCTCGTGCCGAGCGGCCAGAGCGACGCGGACGCGTACTGGCGGCCCGGCCCGACATAGGGCGCCATGATGGCGCGGAACTTCTGAACGCTGCCACTGGTGGCGTCGGCTAGCTCAGCCGCCGACGCGAGCGGCGTCTGGATCGAGGGCACCGCCGCCGTGAGGACCAGGCCGAGCTGGCGGACGCGCAGGTCGAGCAGGCGTTTCTCGTTCGCTTCATACAGACGCAGGCACGTGAGCGCCAGCGCCGCCGTCACGACCAGGCCGATGAGCAGGACCGCGCCGGCGGCCCGCGAGGGCGAGCGCCTCCAGAACCCCCGCGGTGCTCTGCCGGTCACCGGCGGGGCATCCGCGGGCCGGTCCGGACCATGTCCGCCGGATCCCGTATCCCGAGGCACTGTCTTGGAGACGTCAGAGACCTCAGGCGCGAGCAGCCCATCGGTTCCCATGCCGGCGAAGTCTAACGGGAGCTAGGTATAAAGCCGAAGGCAACGGCTGCTCGGCGACACCACGCCGGCGGCCTGGGTCACGCGGGCAGCCGGAGGTTAGGATCGGGCGCCACGTGAGCGTGCCCTTCCTCGCATCAGTCTCCGTGCATCTGTTCAACGGGTCCTTCGACCCGGGACGCAGCGCCGCGTTCCTCGTGCTCCTCGGGTTCCTGCTGTCGTTCCTGTTCATCCGGACGAGCGCCCGCATGATCCGCGCTCAGGTCTCGTGGTGGCCCGGCAATGTCGAGACCGGCTCGGGTCTGCACCTGCACCACCTCGTGTGGGGAATCTCGCTGATGCTCGTCAGCGGCTTCGCCGGCTTCGCGTTCAGCTCGCCGGTCGCGCCGTGGTACCAGATCGCGGCGGTCGTATTCGGCATAGGTGCGGGACTGACATTCGACGAGTTCGCCCTCTGGATCCACCTGAGCGACGTGTACTGGAGCGAGGAGGGGCGATCGTCGCTGGACGCGGTTGTCCTGGTGATCGTGTTCATGGCGCTCGTCGTCCTCGGCAGCAAGCCCTTCGGGCTCGAAGGAAACGAGTCGATCGGGGTCGGCGCCGTCGTGGTCGCACAGGCACTCGTGCTGTCGATCATCACCCTCCTGAAGGGACGGATCGGCCTGGGTGTCGCTTCGGTCTTCATCCCCTTCCTGGGTCTCTGGGGCGCCCTGCGTCTCGGGAGGCCCGGATCACCGTGGGCGCGCCGGCGATATTCCGAGGAGAAGGCAGCCCGCGCAGAGGCCCGGTTCCCGCCCGACTCACGGGGCCAGCGCATTCGCGACGGGTTCTTCAACGCGATCGGTGGACGCGCGGACGGGGCGCCGCCGCAAGATCCATGATCGAGGTCCCAGTACGGAGGTTTGATCGCTCTCCGCGCACAGCACCGTCCACGGAGCCTCACGAGCCTCGCCGGGATCAGCGAGCCGCCGGCCGGTGCCGCCGCCCCTGAGAGAATAATCTGCGCGGTCAAGCCAGTCGGCTAAACGATGCGCAACAGGGGCGGTTGTAGATGCGAGCTTTGGTAGCAGTCCTCACATCGCGGGAAGCTGGTCGGGTACAGGGCCCGGTCAGGCTTCGCCACCGGTTCGGCATTGCCGCGTCGGCCGCGCTCCTCTCCGCGATCGGCGTCGGGGCTGCCAACGCGGCGGCCGAAACGACAACGTTCGGGGGAAACCCGGCAGCAGCCGTGACATCCGGGCTCGACTGCGAGTACGGAGCGCCCCCCTACTTTCACGGGGCTGAAACCTGTCTGTGGAACTGGCGAGGCCCCAGCGGCGGGGACGGGGTTCCGTTCCCCGAAGCGACGGGGGGCTCGGGCACCGTCACGGCCGTGACCCTTCCGGCGATGGCGGACCCGGGCCCGATGGAGGCGGTCGTGCTGACCGGAACCCTCATCGGCTCTTCGCAGCCAGGCATCACCAGCTACGACTGCTGCCAGATCACGGAGATCAGCCCAGTGTTCACCGTGCCCGCCAACCAGGAAACGACGATACCTCTCGACCTCGCCGTGTCAAGCACCCCCACACCGATCTTCGAAGATGGAAAGACCGCCTCCTACGACGGCCTTGCGATCTCGGTGCTGAGCCCGACCGCCTCACTGCCCCTCCGCTACACGGGCAACGTCACGGTCGGAGACGAGGACGCCGACAAAGCGTACTTCCCGGCCCCAACGGCGCTCGACAGCGATTATCAGGAGCCGACCGACCCTGCGGGCTATGAACTGATGGCCAGGTTCACACTCACAACGGGCGTGTCGACGCCCGCCCCGGCCCCTACCCCCGCCGCTGTCCCCGGCCCGCCCGACGAAGGGCTGAAGCTCGGCGGTGGAACGCTGGCCACGAACAGCGTCGGCGCTCCGTTGACCGTTGGAGCGGCGCGCAACCCGCCGACTGCGACCACGACCCAGACGCTCACGGTGCCCTTTGCTGAGACGGCATCGCACAAGAAACACGCCCCGGTGGTCGTCGGCAAGGGAGCCACGACGGTTCCGGCCGGTAAGACGGCCGCACTCAAGCTGACCCTGACCAGCGAGGGACGCAAGCTGCTGCGCGGAAAACACAGCCTCAAGGTCACCGAGACGATCGTCGCGAAGAACTCGGCGGGTGTGAGCCAGTCGACGACACGCACCGTCACCGTCAAGCTGAAGTGAAACCGCCACTGGCCTCCCGGATGCGGGAGCTCGGCTTGCCGCACAAGCACGACCGAGCGGAGTGAGCCGCAGCGGACACCGGAACGAGGTCCTCGTCACGGGTCCAAGCTTGGCCGCGCAGCGCACCGACGCGACGCGACGTGTCGCTCGGTCCGAACAGCGGCGCAGCGCGTGAGCGGCAGACCGAACGACTCGGGCCGCGCCGACCAGCCAACGGCGCTGCGTAGCGTACTGTCAAATATAAGTTTTTAGCTATAATCGCTTTAGATGGACGTACCTGTTCCAGATCCGACCGCAGCCCGAGGCTCCGCGCCGCTCCCTGGCAAGCTGCTGGCGGATGCTCGACGGCGCGCGGGACTGACTCAGGCCGATCTCGCAAAGCGGCTCGCGATCAGCCAGGCAGGCGTGGCTCAGCTTGAGCGAGCGGATGCGAACCCGCGCGTCGCCACGCTGGATCGCGCCCTGCGAGCAGCAGGCTTTGAGCTGGTGATCACGGCACGCCCGCGACGAGCAAAGGTCGATGAAAGCCTCATCCGCCAGCAGCTCGAACTGGGGCCAGCGGAACGACTGAGCGGCCTGGAAGCAATGTATGAGCAGGCCCGCAGGCTCGCAGCCGCTGGCGAGATGCACCGTGGCGAACTGGCCTGACTTCCGCCCCGCCTCGCTGGTAGGCGCACTTTCAAGTGCCGGGGTCGATTTCGTGGTCATCGGTGGCGTTGCCGTCGTGCTCCAAGCCAGCCCGCGCTTCACACGCGATCTCGACATCAGTTACGCCACCGACACCGCGAACCTCGAAAGGCTTGGCACCCTGCTGCTCGCACTCGATGCGAGACTCCGCGCCGTCGAGGACGATGTGCCGTTCACGCCCGACGCACGCAGACTGCGACGCGCACAGATGCTCACGCTCACGACGCGAGATGGAGATCTCGACCTCCTCGCGGATCCACCCGGCTCGCCCGGATATGCCGCGCTGCGGCGCCGCGCCGACATCGTGGATCTCGAAGGTAATGCCGTGCGCGTCGCATCCCTCGAGGACCTGATCGAAATGAAGCGCGAAGCGGGACGCCCTCAGGATGAAATCGACCTCGAATCCCTCCAGGTGGCCCGCAGTCGTATCCGCGGCAAACGCCATAAGCCGCCCGCCGGCTAAACAGCAGACCGGCGTCTCCGGTGGAGACCTGTGGGTCGCGCTCGTCGTCGGCTGCCGGCTCTTATTTCTCAAAGCGGCTGGGCAGCTCATCGGCGTGATCGAGGATGTCCCGGACGCTTCGTGGCATCTCACGAGTGCGTCTTCAAGCTCAGCAGCCGACGGCGTCGCGTATCGTCCGGCAAGCCTGCGCCATCCGAACGGCCGACAGCCCCGTCACCCTGCGGCGAAAAGCGTCGCGCGGGAGCGTGTGAAGGTTGTCGAAGTTGACAACACAAGCCGTCGGAACGCCATCGTCGGCAGGGTTCAGCTCTAGCTCCGAGACCAACCCACGATGGGTTCGCGTGAGCGCCGCCACGACCACTGAGCCAATCCGACCGGCGACCGGATCGCGTGTGAGCACGAGAACGGGACGGTCCCCACGAGGCGTCGCCGCGAACCAGACCTCGCCTCGCTTCATCGGCCCCACTCCGACCAATCCTCGTCGGGCCCCCAGTCGGCGATGGACGAGAGCGATCCCTCGGCGGCACTGAGCGGCTGGCGCTGCCATGCCTCGATGTCGTTCTCACTGCTCAGAGCGGCCAGGTGACGGTGGACCGCGTCGCGGAGGAGCTCTGAGCGGTCGACGCCCAAGGCTTTCGCCCATTGCTGAAGCGCCGCCGCCTCCTCGTCCTTCACCCTGAAGCTAACCATTGTCATACATTCAGGTTATCATGTAATACGGTAGCGCTGCGCAACGTCGACACAGGCGGCCGCTCGTTCGGCGGCGGGAGCCTAGAGGCGAACTCGGCGCACACGATGACTGGGGAGAGACGTGCCCGCGCCACAGCTAGCAGCTCCTCGACGTGCCTCGGCTGCGTGATCTGTGGCGAGAGTTTCGTGTGCTCCCGCGCGAGCAGCCCGACGTGATTACTCGTGGTGATCTGATTCCTGGAACTTGACGTGATCGTCGCGTGGCATCTGCCCGAGAGCGACGTGCGGGCCGTCTTTCGTGAACAACTCGGCTGCGGTGAACTCGAGTGGAAGCGAAGTAAGGCCTGGGCGTTTGAGCAGGCGATTGGCGCTGCAGCGGATCCTCCATGCCGGGGAGCGCGCTGATCGCTGACGCCGTGTCGGCGCTCGCCGCGATGATCGGCACGACGCCCATGTCGCAAACGTCCCGCCGGGGCCGCCGCCCGGATGCGCTGCGGCCTCTTCCGGACACCTTGTCATAATCGATACTAAGTGGAGACGGTGGGAATCGAACCCACGTCCGCAACCGCGTATGAATGGCTTCTACGAGCGTAGCCGGCGCTCTGATCTCGTCCCCCGCTAGCCACGCCGGCCGGGTTGAGGGGGACCAGCCTCCTTGAGATTCCCCGGATTGGCGAAGGCGGACCGCACCGGGTGAGCCTGCTTTCTGATCCCGGATCTCCCCGCCGCAGGCGAGCGGGGCCCGAGACCTCACGGCTTAGCTATTGACTAAGCGGCGAGGGCGTACTCGTGTGAGTCCGCACTTATTGTTTTCCCGGGTGTTTTACGAGGCCGCCCGGGACCTCGACTCGCGACCACCCACACGAACCGGCCACGTCGAAGCCTGTCGTCCCCGTGAGTGTTACCCGACAAGTGTAGCCGTGGCATGCGCCCGCGCTTGGACGCGTTAACGAAAGAGACGCGGTCCCAAGCCGCCTGAGGAACCCCTCCGGCAGGACCCGGGGGCCCTTCCGACTGGGTGGCGCGGCCTCACACCTCGGTGGCCTCGCTCTTCGCGGCTCGGTTCCGCGTCTGCAGGCAAAGTAACCAGAGCGCTCACGGCGCGCAAGATGCCCGCGCACGCTGATCTCGCATCTTGCGCAAAAAACGCGCGCGCGGGCGCCGGCGTATATTTCTGCCCCCCGTTAGCGGGCGCTTATCGCTGCTGCCACAATGGAGTCATGGAGGCCCCCCAGTACCCCACCCTGCAGGCCGGCCCGAGCGCGGTCGGCGGTCCACCGGCGGCTCAGCCCGCGGCTGCGGCGCTGCCGGTCGTCGTCGATAACCCGTTCGGCGAGCGACCCTCACAGCCGCGCGTGCCGGGCGGCAACGAAGGTAGACGCACCATCCGGGGTCGGATCAGGGGCGCATTCGCCGGGATCATCGCGCTCGTCGCGAAGTTCTTTGCTGCGATCAAGGCAGGCCTTCTCCTGCTGCCGAACCTCAAGCTGCTGACTACCTCCGGCACGGCACTTGTTTCCGTGGCGGCGTATTCCCTGCTTTGGGGCTGGCAGTTCGCGGTCGGCTTCGTGATCCTGCTGTTCATCCACGAGATGGGGCACGTCTTCCAGCTGCGCCGCGAGGGAATCAGCGCGAGCGCCCCGATGTTCGTCCCGTTCCTCGGAGCCGTGATCGCCGCGAAGTCGCTCGGCGAGAACGCGCTCGCGGAGGCCCGCGTGGGTCTGGCAGGACCGATCCTCGGCACGCTCGGCTCGGCCGCGTGCCTGGTGGCGGCCGAACTGCTGAACAGCGACCTGCTGCGTGCGCTCGCGTACATAGGCTTCTTCCTGAACCTCTTCAACCTGATGCCGGTGGTTCCCCTCGACGGTGGACGCGCGATGGCAGCGATGGCTCCCTGGATGTGGTTCATCGGACTCGGCGCGATGGTCGGGCTGATGTTCCTCTTCCCCAATCCGATCCTGCTCATCATCATCCTGTTCGGCGCGATGGAGACCTGGAGGCGCTGGCAGCAGCGCGGCACCCGCTCGCTGGAGCAGGCCGCCTACTACCGCGTTTCGCCCCGCAACCGTGTTCTCGTCGGCGCTGTGTACGTCGGCCTGATCGTCGTCCTGGTCCTCGGCATGGAGCAGGCGCACGTTCTCAGCTCGGGCGGCCACAGCTTCCGCTCGATCTAACCGGGAAGCCTCGGCCGCGACGCACCCGGCGGTGAGAGCGCCTCGCCAACCATGCGCGTGAGCTCATGCGAGGTGAACGGCTTGCGCAGCACGCTCACCGCCTCTTCTGAGACCCCTCGGCTGAGCAGCTGACTGTCTGCATATCCCGACATGAAGAGCACGGGGATGTCGTCCCGGAGCTCCGACAGGCGGCTCACCAGCTCCGGGCCTGTCACATCGGGCATCACGACATCCGTCAGTACGAGGTCGGGCCTGCTCCCGTCCTGCAGTGACGCGAGCGCCTCGCGACCGTTCCCTGCCTCCAGGATGCGGTAGCCGTTGTCCTCGAGGATGCTGCGGATCAGATGCCGGACGGCCGTCTCGTCCTCCACCACCAGCACGAGCGGCCCGATGTCCTGCGCGGGCTCCGCCGCGGCGGCCGCCGTGGAGGTCGCGCGCGGCAGGTACACCGCGATCGACGTGCCGCGGCCGACGGCGGTGTCGAGCGCGATGCTGCCGCCCGCCTGCTCGACGATGCCGTAGACGGTCGCGAGGCCGAGGCCCGTTCCCTTGCCGGTCGCCTTGGTGGTGAAGAACGGCTCGAAGATGTGTTCCTTCGTCTCCTGTGTCATTCCGCTGCCGTCGTCCGCCACGTCCAGGACCACGTAGGTGCCGCCCGCCAGCCCCAGCGACTGCGCTTCCTCGGCGCCGAGGTCGGAGCATCCGGTCACGATTCTCACCTCGCCGCCGAGCGGCATGGCGTCGCGTGCGTTGATGACGAGGTTGACGATCACCTGCTCGAGCTGGCCGGGATCCGCGTTGACGTCCGGCACGGAGGGCGCGAGATCGAGGCTGAGCCTGATGTCGCCCTCGATGAGACGTCTGAGCATCGGCTGCAGGCCGTTGATGAGGGCGTTCAGGTCGACGTGCCGTGCGACGCTCGGAGCGCGGCGGGCGAACGCGAGCAGCTGTGCGATGAGGTTCCCCGCCCGGTCGGCAGCGGAAGCTATCTCCCGGAGCTGCTCGAGCGAGGTCTCCTCCGTGACGCGTCCGAGCAGGATCTCCGCGTAGCCGCTGATGACCACGAGGAGGTTGTTGAAATCGTGCGCGACGCCGCCGGCGAGCTGCCCGACGGCATCCATCTTCTGCGACTGGAGCAGGCGCCCTTCGAGGTCCCGGCGCCGTGTGACGTCGCCGGTGACGCCGCTGAGGCGCATCTCGCCGTCGGTGCCGGGCACCACCCGTACGTGGTCGCGCAGCCAGACCACCTCCCCGTTCGATCGTTTCGCGCGGTATTCGTACTCCGGGTTCTCGCCGAGCTCGATCGCCTGACGGAACTCGGCCTCGGCCTGGGCGAGATCCTGCGGCTCGACCATCGCCCTCCAGAAGTGCTCCTCCTCGGTCCAGCGGGAGGCCGGGTAGCCGAGCATGTCCTGTGCCCTCTGGCTCACGAACGTGAACCTACACCGGTCGATGTCCGCCTCCCACACGATCACGTCGATCTCCGCGAGGATCCCCGACAGGCGCTCGCTGGCCAGCTCTGCCTCCGCACGCGCCGCCTGTTCGCGAGCGAGGTCCAGGCGTTCGCGCTCGGCGACCCTCCTGGCGCTCACGTCTCTGACGATGGTCACCGTCAGCTGCTCCGCCGCGTCGCTCATGGGGCTGAGCTGTATCTCCACGGGGAACTCCGTCCCATCCCGCCGGCGCCCGTAGAGGTCGAGGTCGGCGCCCATCTCGCGCGTCCGCGGGTCGGCTGCGTACCCCGCCCGGTGCTCGAGGTGTGTGTGCGCGAAGCGCTCGGGCATCAGAGACTCAACCGGGCTTCCAAGCAGCTCGCCCTGGGCATAGCCGAACAGCTCGCCGGCACGCCGGTTCGCGAGATCGATGTGGCCGCTAGCGTCCACGAGCAGGATCGCGTCCGGCGCGGATTCGAGCAGCACGCGGAAACGGGCCTCCGCCCGGCGGCGCTCGGTGACGTCGCGGATGATCGTGATCACCTGGGGGCCGCGCTCGTCCTCGATCGGGCTGAGGCCGATCTCGACAGGGAACTCCGAGCCGTCCTTCCGGCGCGCGTACAGCTCGAGGTCCGCACCCATCTCGCGCATCTGCGGGTCGCCGGCGTAGGCCGAGCGGTGCATGAGGTGGCGCGTGCGAAGACGCGCCGGGACGAGCCTCTCGACCGTCTCCCCCAGCAGCTCGCTTCGCTGGTAGCCGAACAGATCCTCGGTGCGACGGTTGACGAGCCGGATGATGCCGCCGCGATCCACCAGCACGATCGCGTCCGGCGCAGACTCCAACAATGCAGCGAACCTGCTCATGGGACACACTCCCCGAGACGGTTCCCCTCCTGCACGCGACTATAACGCGATCGCCGATGCACAAACACGTCCTGGCCCGTCTGACGGTCAGGCCAGAGGGCCAGGGCGCCCGATCCGGTAGCCCTGACCGAGGGTGACCCCGAGGTCCAGCAGCGTCTCGAGCTGAAGGGGACGCTCGATCCCCTCCGCGAGAACGGTGGTGTCGACCTCGCCTGCGAAGCTCACGAACGCGGCCGCCATCGCCCTGCTCGCGCGGCTCGAGTCGACGTCGTCGATCAGGGTGCGGTCGATCTTGATGATGTCCGGGGCGAGCCGGAGGATGTGGCGAAGGCTCGCGAAACCTGCGCCCGCGTCGTCGACTGCGAGCCTGAGCCCGCGCGAGCGCAACCCGAGCAGGCCTGCGGCAAAGCGGTCGTAGTCGTCGATCGGAGCGTCCTCGGTCACCTCGAGGACCACGCGGGTGGCGTCTACGTAGCAGAGCGCGTCGTCGAGCAGGCCGGAGGTCACGAGGTCAGGGGACGCGTTCAGTGAGAGCCAGCCGCCGGAGGGGACTCGGTCCATGTGCGACAGGGCGCGCTCGATGGCGGAGACTTCGAGCTCGGCGCGCATGCCCACCTCCTGAGCATCGGCGAACCAGAGGTTCGGGGGACGCCGGGGTTCCGGGGTGAAGCGCGCGAGCGCCTCGTGGCCGACCTGTTTGCCGTCGGCCAGGCGCACGACCGGCTGGAAGACCATCTCGATGCCGCCGTCCTCGAGCGCTGCCCTCACGCGGACTACCTGCTCGCTGTGGCGTGCTGACTCCTGCTCGTCCCCGCGCAGTTGGCTGCTGAGTCTCGTCAGCACGTGGCCCGTGACGCCGCCCGACAGGAGGGATTCGCGGTGGGCCGCACGCTCGAGCGCCTCGAGAATCTCCCGCGCCGAGCCTCCCTTCAGGATGTAACCGCTGGACCCCGCGGCGATCATGCGCAGAACGCTGTCGCGGTCGCCGTCCGCCGACAGCGCGATCACGGCCGTCTCGGGCGCACCGGCGATTATCTCGGTCGTGGCGCGCGGGCCTCCCCCGGCGGGCATTCGCACGTCGATCAGCGCAACGTCCGGTCGAAGCCTCAGTGCGAGCGCGATCGCCTGCTCGGCGTCTGCGGCGGTCCCGACGAGTTCGAACGAGCTCTCATCCTCGAGCAGGCTCGCGATCGAGTCGAGCAGCGCCGGGTCATCGTCGGCGACGAGGACCCGCACGGGTGTCCTATGGCTGCTGGTGCTCACGGAGGCCCTCCTGCGCGACCGTCCTTCAGGGCGCGACGCAGCGTCTGGCACAGGCGGCCGGCGTCTCCGCTCTTCGGGACCATGTCGAACACCCCGTCGTCCGGAGACGGCATGAGCGTCTCCGGGTCATCGGAGCCGGAGAGCAGCACGACGCGCGTCTGCGGCCGCCGCTCGGCTATCTTCGCGGCCGCGAGCCGGCCGCTCATGACGGGCATCCTGATGTCCATCAGCACGAGCTCCGGTCCCAGCTCATCGACGAGGCGGATGGCCTGCGCTCCGTCGGCTCCCTCCGCGACGACATCGAAGCCGTCGTCCTGCAGGAGGGCCACGAGCACCCGGCGGACCGCCTCCTGGTCGTCGACCACGACGACCCGCGGCGGGATCGTGGGCGCGCCCGCCGACTGGTCCCCGGCGGCGTCCTCGTCGGGGCCAGGGCGCAGCACCGGCGCCGGCGAGATCTCCCTCCCCTGAGGCACGGTGACCTCGACGCGGGTGCCGAAGCGCGAATTGGAAAGGACGCGCGCATGGCCACCCACGCCGTCGACACGCTCGTGCAGGCTCAGCAGGCCGTAGTGGTCCTCGGGCGCGTCGCCGCCGGGTGTGACGGCGTCAAAGCCGACGCCGTCGTCGGAGATGGCGAGTGCGACCAGGCCCTGGCGCTCGCCGAGCTCGATGCGAACGGCCTTCGCCTCGGCGTGCTTGTGGACATTCCCGAGTGCCTCCTGGGTGACGCGGTACAGGACCGTCTCGGCGTCGGCGTCGAACCGGAGCGGCCCGAGGCTGCCGAGGAACGTGCACCTGATCCTGGTTCGCTCTTCGAAGTCGGCCGAGTACTCGCGCAGCGCTGCCTCCAGACCCCGCTCGTCGAGCACGGGCGGGCGAAGTTCGGCCATCATTCGCCGAAGTGTTTCCACCTCCCGCGTGAGGTCGCCGCGGACGCCGTGCAGGAGCTCGATCCCCTTCTCCACCTCGCCCGCGATCAGCCGGCGGGAGACCCTGTCGAGCGTGTAGCCGAAGGACGCGAGGTGCTGGATCGGCCCGTCGTGCAGCTCTATCGCCATCAGCATCCGCTCGTGCTCTGCCGCATGCAGCATCCTTACGAGCAGCGCTGCCCGCTCGCCGCGCTCGTTCTCCAGGCGCTGCTGTGTCCGGCGGATCTCGGTCAGGTCGACGGCGATCGTCAGCCAGCCAGCGAGGCGCCCGTCTGCGTCGTGGATCGCCGATCCCGCGCCGTCGACCCACCTGACCGAGCCGTGAGGGTCCTGAAATCGGAACGCCGTGCTCCAGCCCTCCGCACGCTCCGCGGCCGCGTGCCATGCGCTCCTGACACGGACCAGGTCGTCGGGGTGCAGCGCGCTTGCGATCCCTTCGCCGAGGCACTGCTCCGCCGCGAGTCCGGCGAGTTCGCTCGCGCGCTCGTTGACGTATGTGCACTCGCCGCCCGAGTCCAGGACGAACACGCCCACCGGAGCGCGGTCCATCAGCGCCCATAGGGGTGTTGCCTGCGGGCCCGTAAGGGCATGCATGACCGCCCGGTCCACCTCGGCGGTCGCTGACTGGTCGTACGCGTCGCGATCCATACACCGGCGAGACGCGTACCCACGCTGAGATCCTGGCCGGCGTTGAGCCCGCTCGCGGGCCAGCCAGCCGGTGCGCGCCCCATTCGCGCGCCTCCTGCATGCAACGGTAGCAACGAAGTCCGTCCGCGCCAAGCGGCGGGCGTCTACCGCCTCGCCTCGCGCACGGCGCGTTCCATGTCCCGCTTGGTCTCCCGCTCCCGGATGCTCTGCCGCTTGTCGTAGAGGTCCTTGCCCCGTGCGAGCGCGATCTCGACCTTCGCGTTCGCCCCGGAGAAGTAGATGCGGGTGGGGACAAGCGTGAGGCCGCGTTCCTTGGCCCGCGCGGAGATCCTGTCCAGCTCCCGGCGGTGAAGCAGGAGCTTGCGTGTGCGCTCCGGGTCATGGTTTTCGCGGGAGGCCGGGCCGTAGGGAGGAATGTGCACCGAGTGCAGCCACATCTCGCCGTCGTGCACGGCGGCGTACCCGTCCTTCAGCTGCGCGCCGGAGGTGCGCAGCGCCTTGACCTCGGTGCCCTCGAGCACGACGCCGCACTCGAGGCGCTCGATCAGCTCATAGCGGTGCGACGCGTAGCGGTTTGACGCGACGTCACCCGCTCCGATCTTGCGCTTTCCCTTGCCCTTTGCCATCTGCCGAGCCTAGCCTGCCGCGGTCAGGTCCACCCGGCCGCGCACGCTGTCGACCCTGGCTACGCGCACCTTGACCGGGTCACCCAGACGCAGCGACGCGCCGGTGCGCTCCCCGCGAAGGATCGTGGCCTGCTCGTTCAGCTCCCACCACTCGCGCTGGTCCTGCTGCTCGGAGGCGCTGCGCCCGCGCTGCGGGCGCGAGGAGCCCGTCGCGGGGGCGCGGAGCAGACGCACCGGCAGCATCCCCTCGAACGCCGGATCGCCGGCGCCCTGCGCCGGATCGCCGGTGCTGAACGCGACGAACGCGCCGGCGGAGATCAGACCGGTTATCTCACCGTCGAAGACCTGCTCGGTTCCGCTCTCGAAGAGCACCTGTTCGAGAGCGAAGCATCGTGCGACGTCATCGCCGTCGCGCTCGATCCTCATCGCCTCGCGCTCGCGTTCGGAGGTCCAGGCTCCGAGCTCGGTGAGTTCGCCGGCGGCGGGCTCACGCTCGCCGCCGCCGACCGCAGAGAGCAGGGCGCGGTGGCACAGGAGGTCCGGGTAGCGACGGATCGGGGAGGTGAAATGACAGTAGGCGGAGGAGTGCAGTCCTGCGTGACCGATGTTGCGGGGCGAGTAGTACGCCTGCTTGAGTGAGCGAAGCACCAGCGAGGTGAACGCGAGGCGTCCGCTGCCGGTGCGCCGCACGTGCGCGTCGACGGTTCGCGAGATCGCTCCGACCAGATCCGCGGCCTGGGTCGGCGACATCGGGTCGGGCACGGGCGGCGTCGGCACCTGCAACGTCGCGAGCTGGTCCGCCAGGCGGGCTATCCGTTCGGGGTCGGGCCGTTCGTGCACCCTGTACAGGCAGGGCACTCCACGCTGGGCCAGCAGTGACGCCACCGCCTCGTTCGCGCAGATCATAAGATGCTCTATGACCCGGTGGGACTCGCTCTGGGAGCGCCCGCGGATGTCGCTCACGTTCCCGTGCTCGTCGAACGTGAACTCGGGCTCCTCGGAGTCGAGCACCAGCGCACCGCTGTGCTCGCGCACGTCGGCGAGCGCGGATGCCACGCTGCGGGCGACCCTCAGCGGCTCCCCCCACGGTTCCTGTGCACTCTCCTCGCCGTCGAAGATGCGCTGGACGTGCTCGTAGTCCAGGCGCTGATCCGAGCGGATCAGGGAGCGGTAGAACGAAGCACGCCTGACATCCGCGCCGTCCAGCTCGAGCTCGACGGTTACCGCGCGCCGGTCCGAGCCCGGCAGCAGCGAGCATGCGTCGCTCGAGAGCGCGTGCGGGAGCATCGGCTCGACCGTGCCGGGGACGTAGACGCTCGTCGCGCGCCGGCGCGCCTCGACGTCCAGGGGCGACCCCGGCTGGACGTGCGCTGCCACATCCGCGATGTGCACCCAGATACGCGCGAGCCCGTCCGGGAGCTGCACTGCGGAGACGGCGTCGTCGTAGTCGCGGGCGCTCGCAGGGTCGATGGTGAAGGTCGGCAATCCAGTGAGGTCGCGCCGGTGGCCGTCCGAGCGCTCCGCCTCGCGGGCCGCCGCGCCGGCCTCGCGCTCCACCTCGCCTGCGAAGCCGCGGCTCATCCCGCGGTCGAGCAGCATCGCCTCGATCATGTCGCGGGCGACGTCCGGGCGGCCGATGACACGCACGACGCTGGCTCCCGTGCCACGGCGGGCCCGCTGCACGAGCACCAGGTCGCCGGCGCGCGCCCTCGGGCCCCCACGCGAGGTTCCCCCGGCTGCACCGACGACCATGCGGGCGGGGCCGCGGCCGGCGCGCGTTCCCGGCGCCGCGTCGTCCCTGCGTGGAAAGAGCGGCTCGGCGGTCAGGAAACGTCCTTTGCGCTCGAGGACGGCCACGAGGGCACCGGCGGGCGCCGGCCCTTTGCTCACTTGACTTTTGCGGCGACCGTGGCGAGCGCGACCTGCAGGCCGTGTTCGGTGTCGACGCCGTGCGGCACGAGCACTTCGGGGATCACGCCCGCACCCTGTTTGACCCCTCCGCCCCCGAGGTTGCGCCCGTTCGGGGTGAAGTACTCGCCGACGGTGATGTCGAGCGCCCCGCCGTTGGAGAGCGGCTCCTCCTCCTGGAAGACCCCCTTTCCGAAGGTGTGCGTGCCGACGACCGTGGCCCGGCGGTGATCCTGGAGGGCGGCGGTGACGATCTCCGAGGCCGACGCGGTGTCGGAATCGACGAGCACCGCGACCGGTATCGACGGGGAGATCGCGTCGCCGGTCGCGTACAGGGTCTGGCTTGGCTGCGTGCGCCCGCGGGTGCTGACGATCACGCCGCTCGGGATGAAGATGCTCGCGATCAGCTGTGCCTCCTCGACCAGGCCGCCGCCGTTGCTGCGGAGATCGAAAACGATCCCCTTCGCACCTTCACGAAGCAGCTTTTCGACCGCTTCCCTGACTTCGGCGTGTGCTCCGGGACTGAAGGTCGCGAGCGCGACCACCCCGATCTTGACGCCGTGCACCTCACGCATCTCGGACGCCACAACCGGCTCTGAGACGACGGCGCGGGTTATCTTGACGGTGCGTGTCGCGCCGTGCCTGCCGTGAGCTGACGGTCCTTCGATCGTCAGGGTGACGTCGGTGCCCGGCAGGCCCTTGATCATGGTGATCGCGCTTTCGTCGGGGACACCGTTCAGGCTGTGCCCGTTGACGGCGATGATCCTTTCTCCCGGTTTGAGGCCGGCGCGCTCAGCCGGGCTTGAGTCGAACACCTTCGCGATCAGAAGCCCGCCGTGGTTCGGGTCGACCGCCACCCCGATCCCAGTGAAGTGCGGCGGCGATACGAATTCCCCGAATTCGCTCGCGTCGAGGTAATGCGAGAAGCGATCGTGCAGGCTCGCCACGACCCCGGATATCGACGCGTCCGATAGTCGGCTGGTCGGGATCTGGCGGTAGTAGTCGCTGGCGATTCGCTCGATCGCTTCGTCCACGACACGCGTCTTCTGATCCGCGACGAAGGTGCTGCGCAGGAAGCCGGGCATGTCTTCCGGATGGCCTCCGAGCCATAGTCCGACCACGAGCAGCACGGGGAGCATCAACGCGAGGATCAATGTGACGGGGTGTCGGCTGGGCTTGTGCATATATGCCGGACAAGGGTAGTGGAGCACGTAGCGCCCAGGCGCCGGAGAGTGTCTCCCGGACCCTCTAGGGTGAGCGCATGGGAGTCGTGAAAACCACCACCGTGCCCTCCAACGGGCTGCCGATCAACCTGATCTCGCTACCGGGCACGAGAGCGCTGACGATCCTCGTTGCGTTTGACGCCGGGGCGCGCAACGAGAGCCCCCAGGAGAACGGGATGGCCCACTTCCTCGAGCATCTCGTGTTCAAGGGTGGCAAGAGCTACCCGACCTATAAGGATGTGAACGAGACCGCCGAGCGGCTCGGGGGCGTCCTGAACGCGTTCACGAGCCATGACATGGTCGCCTTCCACATCACGGTCCGGGCCGAGAGCGCACCGGAGGCCATCGACCTGCTCACCGACTTCGTCGGAAGGCCGCGCCTTGACGCCGAGGAGCTCGACCGCGAGCGCGGCGTCGTGATCCAGGAGATCAACCGCGCGTTCGACCAGCCCTCGATGGTCGCCGAGTACCTGATCGACAGGGCCGCGTTCGGTGACCATCCGCTCGGGCGCACGGTGCTCGGCCCGGAGGAGAACCTGCGCAGCTTCACACGCGAGGGGATCGTCGCCTTCCGCGAGCGCCGCTGGGCGGGCGCCAGCGGCGGAGCTTTCCTGGCGGGGAACATCGAGCATCTCCCCTCCGAGGAGAAGCTGCACGAGTACTTCGGGCGCTTTCCCGCGCTCGCCGAGCCGGGCCCGTATGTCCCGGCCGGCGAGTTCGCGCCGCAGACGCTCGTCGAGGAGCGCGACACCAACCAGTCTCACCTGCGGATGATCTACCGCCCCGACGTCGAGGTGGGCGACCTGCGCCAGCGCGCCGCGCTGTCCATCTACTCGACGCTGCTCGGAGGCTCGATGGGATCGCGCCTGTTCGAGGAGATCCGCGAGAAGCGGGGTCTCTGCTATTCGGTCTACGCGATCGACCATGCCTTCGCCGACGTCCCGATCCTGCAGCTCGGCTCCGGCCTTGAGTCGGCGAAGTGCGTCGAGGCCTACACGCGCATGCGCGAGATAGTCGACGAGCTGCGCCGGGACGGCCCGACCGAGGAGGAGGTCGCGCGTGCGCGGGCCTATGGAGCGGGCCGGCTCGTGCTCGGGTTCGAGAACTCCGGCGTCGTCGCGCGCCACGGTGCCGGCCAGCGGATCGTGTTCGGACAGGACATCGACCCGGACGCGTCGATCGCGGCGCTGGACGGCGTCACGTTCGACGAGGTGCGCGAGATCGCCGCGGGGATCACGGAGAACCTTGCGGTTGCGTGTGTCGGCCCGCACTCGGCCGACGAGTTCTAGAGCTCGGCGAGGCGGCGCTCGAGAAACGAGCGCTCGGCCGGGGCGAGCGCGAGCGCCAGAGCCAGCTCGTATTCGCGGCGCGCCTGCAGCGGGCGCTCGAGCCGTCGCAGGAAGTCCGCGCGCGCCGCGTGGAGGTAGTGGTAGCCGGGCAGCTCGATGTCCGCGGCGGCGTCGAGCCCGGCCTGGGGGCCGTGCGCCTGCCCGATCGCAACGGCGCGGTTGAGCTCGACCACCGCCGAGCCCGTTCGCTCCAGCAGGTCGTCGTAGAGCGCCACGACGGCCGTCCAGTCTGTCCTCTCGCAGGCGTGCAGAGCCGCGATCGACGCCTGCAGGGTGTACGGCCCGCCCGGGTCCAGTGATCGCGCCCTCGCGAGCTCCGCGCGCCCGGCGTGGATCCTGCCCTGATCCCACAGCGTGCGGTCCTGGTCCTCGAGCAGGACGATCTCCCCCGCCGCGAAGCGTGCGGATGCCCGCGAGTCGTGCAGCAGCATCAGCGCGAGCAGGCCGTGAACCTCAGCCTCGTCGGGCATCAGCTCCGTGAGCGCCGTCCCGAGCCTGATCGCCTCTGATGCCAGGTCGCTGCGGCCGTCGTAGCCCGCGTTGAAGATGAGATACACGACGGCCAGCGCGGCGGCAAGCCGGTCCGCGAGCACGCCAGCCGCCGGGATCTGGAACGGGATGCCGGCGTCCCTGATCTTGCGCTTCGCCCGAACGAGCCGCTGCGCCATCGTCGCCTCCGGGACCATGAAGCCACGCGCTATCTCCGATGTCTGCATACCGCCCAGCGTCCGCAGGGTCAGCGCCACCTGCGCCTCGATCGACAGCGCGGGGTGACAGCAGGTGAAGATGAGCTCCAGGCGTTCATCCGGGAACGACGAGTTCGGCACCGCGTCCATCTCCTGATATGCGGGTGTCTCACGCGCGAGCAGCGCGAGCTTTGACTCGTGGGTGCGTTCGCGGCGGATCCTGTCGATCGCCCGGTTTCTCCCGGTCGTCACGAGCCACGCCCCGGGGCTCGAGGGCACGCCCTCGCGCGGCCATCGCTCCGCGGCGGTGACGAACGCCTCCTGGGCGGCATCCTCGGCGCGGTCGAAGTCGCCGAGGATGCCGATCAGGGCCGCGAGCACACGCCCCCACTGCTCACGGAAGACCTGCTCGATCAGCGCTCCACCACCGGACGCACCTCGACGGCCCCGCCGAGCCTGGCCGCCGGGATCCGTGCCGCCAGCGCGATCGCTACATCGAGGTCGGGGGCCTCGAGCAGGTAGTAGCCGCCCAGGGCCTCCTTCGTCTCCGCGAACGGGCCGTCGGTGGTGAGCGCTCGCCCGTCGTTCACGCGCACCGTCGTGGCCGTCTCCACGGGATGCAGCTGGGCGCCTGCGAGCACGCCCGGCTCGCCGCTGATCGCAAGGTACTCCTGCGTCACGGCGTCTTTCTCGGGCTCGGAGAGCCCGTCCCACTCCCCCGTCTGCGGAGCGTATATCTGGAGCATGAACTGCATGTGTCCTCCCCGGTGGTCGTCGTTTGTCCTTAGACGAACGGAACCGGGCCGGATCGACACGGCGACGCCGGGTGCACGCGGCGCACGGCTCAGCCGATGGCGACCATGCGGTCGATCGGCACCCGCGCCCGCTCCGCCGTCCCGGGGTCGACCCGGACCTCGTACTTCTCGTCGCGCAGCGCATCACGCAGCTTGGGGAGCGTGATCATCTTCATGAACATGCACGACGCCTCGGGGTTCGCGGGGATGAAGTCCACGTCCGGGGCCGCCATGCGCAGCGGGTAGAGCATGCCGGTCTCGGTCGCCACGACGGCCTCGCGCCGGGCGCCGGTGCCCCCGCCGGACTTCTCGGCCTCGCGCGCATATCTGAGCATCCCGCCTGTTGAGAGCATGTGCACGCCCTGCGAGGAGATGTCGCCGGAGGCCACGTACTCCATCACGCTGGTGGAGCATCCGCACTCGGGGTGGATCAAGAAATCCGCGCCGGGGTGCTCCGCGCGCGTGGCGGTGATGTCCTGCGGGCGGATCCCGGCGTGCACGTGGCACTCGCCATCCCACACGTGCATGCGTCTGCCCAGTTCCTTCTCGACGTAGGCGCCGAGCCACATGTCGGGGCCGAAGAGGATCTCTGTGTCGGGGCCGTGTGTCTCGTAGATGTGGCGAACGACCTCGACCGCGTTCGCCGACGTGCAGCAGTAGTCGGTCAGCGCCTTGACCTCGGCGGTCGTGTTCACGTACATCACGACGACGCCAGCGGGGTAGCGCTCGCGCCAGGTTGCGAGCTGCTCGGCGTCTATCGAGGCCGCGAGCGAACATCCGGCGTCGAGGTCGGGGATCAGCACCGTCTTCTCCGGTGAGAGGATCGACGCGGTCTCCGCCATGAAGTGCACGCCGCAGAACGCGATCATCTCGGCGTCCGTGTCGGCTGCCTGGCGCGAGAGGCCGAGCGAGTCGCCGACGTAGTCCGCGACATCCTGGATCTCCGGCACCTGATAGTTGTGGGCGAGGATCACGGCGCCGCGAAGAGCGGCGAGCTCACGGACCTCCCGTGAGAGATCGTGGATCTGTTCCGGGGTGAGCGACGCGTCCTGAGCCCGCGTGGGGGCCATCGGCAGGTTCATCGCGGAGCCTCCAGTGTGAGGGAAAGGTCGAGTGCCGGCGCCGAATGTGTCAGGGCGCCCATCGAGATCCATTCTACCCCTGTGCGCGCGACATCCCCGAGGCTCTGGAGGCTCACGCCGCCGCTCGCCTCGAGCTCCGCCCGGCCCGCGACCTGGCTCACCGCGGCCTTCAGCTGCTCGAGGTCCATGTTGTCCAGGAGCAGCCTGGGAGCTCCTGCCGCGAGCGCCTGTTCTATCTCCTGAGCGTCGCGAACCTCGATCTCGAGCGTCCCGGCGAGCTCCGGTGCGCCGCCGCGCGCACGCTCGACCGCTGCGGCTATCCCGCCCGCCGCCGCGATGTGGTTCTCCTTGATCAGGATCGCGTCGTAGAGCCCCGCCCTGTGGTTGACGGCGCCGCCCGCGGCGACCGCGGCCTTCTCCAGCGCACGCAGGCCCGGCGTCGTCTTGCGCGTGTCAAGGACCCGCGCGCCGGTGCCCTGCACGGCCTGCGCGGCGCGGGCAGCCATCGTCGCCACGCCCGAGAGGTGAGCGAGGAAGTTCAGCGCCGTTCGCTCCCCGGTGAGGAGCGCCCTCGCCGTTGCCCTTATCTCGATCACCGGGCCCCCGTCCTCGCGCCAGCGGCCCTCCTGCGTAAGGCGCGTCGAGGCTGCCTGCGGGTCGAGCTGCTCGAACGCGAGCTCCGCCGCGCGCAGGCCATAGATGACGCCTGGTGCCTTCTGGGTGATCATCGCCACCGCGCGCGCGTCCCGAGGGACGGTCGCGAGCGTGGTGACGTCGCCGCTGCCGACGTCCTCGGCGAGGGCTCGCGCGACGAGCGCCTGCAGATCCTCCGGCACGCTAGACCTCCTGCGAGGCGCTGCTCAGGAGCTGCGCGCGCACGAACCCGTCGAGGTCTCCATCGAGCACCCGCTGCACGTCGCCCATCTCATGACCGGTGCGGTGGTCCTTGACCATCGTGTACGGGTGCAGCACGTACGAACGGATCTGCGAGCCGAAGTTGACGTCCTGCGCCTCCCCCTTCTCGCGAGCGATCTCCTCCTGGCGTTCGCGCTCCTTGCGCTCGAGGAGCTTGGCGCGGAGCATCGCCATCGCGGTCGCGCGGTTGGAGGACTGGGAGCGCTCGTTCTGGCACTGCACGACGATGCCGGAGGGGCGGTGGGTGATGCGCACCGCCGAATCGGTCTTGTTGACGTGCTGGCCGCCGGCGCCGGATGCCCTGTAGGTGTCGACCTGAAGGTCGTCCTCGTTGATCTCGATCTCGCCGGTGTCCGAGACGACCGGCGCGACCTCGACCCCAGCGAAGCTCGTCTGGCGCCTGTGCGCCGAGTCGAAGGGCGAGAGCCTGACGAGCCGGTGGACGCCCCTCTCGGCTCCGAAGAGGCCGTATGCGTTCTCGCCGGATGCCCGGAACGTCGCGGACTTGATGCCCGCTTCCTCGCCTGGGCTCACCTCGAGCAGCTCGAACTGAAAGTCGCGCCGCTCCGCCCATCTCATGAGCATCCGCAGCACCATCTCCGCCCAGTCCTGGGCGTCGGTCCCTCCGGCGCCCGCGTTCACCGTCACAAGGGCGTCACCTGAGTCGTAGCGTCCGGAGAACAGCCGCTGCTCCTCGAGTGTTGCAAGGCGCTCCTCCACCGATGAGATCTGCTCGTCCACCTCGCCCTGCAGGGAGGCGTCCTCCTCGGCCATCTCCGCCAGCCCGTCGAGGTCCTCCACGTCGCCCTGCAGCCCAGTGAACATCTCCAGGCGCCTTGACGCCCGCGCGTGCTCCGCGGAGACTGACGCCGCTCGCTCGGAGTCGTCCCAGAAGCCCTGCTCGCCCATCTCGACCTCGAGCGCCGCCACACGCTCCGACAGCCCAGCCGGGTCAAAGATAGTCCGAGAGCAGGCTCATCTGCTCACGGATGGCGGCCAGGCGCTGAGGTGTCGAATCGCTCGTCGTGGGAGTGGCCATTGGGGGCACGCTATCACCAGCACGCCGGCGCGCCGTGCGAGCTCCGCCGCGGCGGAGCGGTGATCCTCTACTGTCCGCTCGTGCCTGCGATGTCCCCCAGCGAGCTCCCTGCGGCCTTCGCGGATGCCGTCAACCGCGGCGACCTCGACGCGGCCGTCGATCTGTGGAGCCCCGACGCGGTCATGGTCAGCGCCTCGGGCGAGCCGATCGAGGGCTTGGGCGCCGTGCGCGGGGCGTTGCAGGCGCTGATCGGGAGCGGCGTGAAGATCCGCATCGAGGTCGCGAGCATGCACGCCAGCGCGGGGGTCGCGCTTGCGAGCGGAACGCTCACGATCACGTCACCCGACGGCTTCTCGCAGAGCTCGGATTCCGTGGTGGCCTACGAGCGGGGCGAGGACGGCGGCTGGCGCATCGCGATCGACGCTCCGTGGGGGCTGCCGGGCCTCTAGCTTCGGGCGTTCAGGCGCCGTGGCACTTCTTGTACTTCTTGCCGCTCCCGCACCAGCACGGGTCGTTGCGGCCCACCTGGTGCTCCTCGTCGACGACCCGCTGCTCGACGACGGGCACCGGCTGAAGTTCCTCCATTTCGCCGGGGTACGCCTGAGCGCCCGCCGCGGGTATCCC
>Ga0182013_10000131_pt1 | contig 92777 bp, 79 predicted proteins | sample 612S2MmetaG_FD_120487 | JGI IMG/M metagenome (GOLD analysis project Ga0182013, IMG submission 120487) | Permafrost microbial communities from Stordalen Mire, Sweden - 612S2M metaG | ecosystem: Environmental > Terrestrial > Soil > Wetlands > Permafrost | place: Sweden: Stordalen | collected... | reverse complement strand
GGAGGCCAAGTTTCGTTGACCGTGAAATTCCCCGGTAGTACCATCGAAGCAACCGGTGGAACGCAGGAGAGAGCTGTTTCGGAATCGTTTAAACGATGACACTTCTACGCGCCACAGTTCCGGCGAGTCTTCTCCTGTTCCTGTGCATACTGACAGGATGCGAGACCACGGCACCAATCAAGTCCTCTCTACTTCCTGCCCAAGCCAGTGCGCCGCCAGTGACTACGCTTGCGGCTCAGAAATCGCCACCGCCTGCTTCTAAGATCCAGGAAGCTCCAAAACCCCAACCGCAGGCCGATCCAGCCGATGCCCTGATTGCCCAAGCCGAAAAGCAGTACGCGGCCGGTCAGGCCAACTATCAGGCTGGCCATCTGGAGGCGGCGAAGGAAGATTTTGACCAGGCATTCAACACTCTGCTCACCAGCAACCTGGACGTGCGCAACGACGAGCGCCTAGATCGCGAGTTCGAGAAGATTGTCGAGGCGGTCCACGGACTGGAGCTAGTGGCGCTGCAGCAGGGCGATGGCTTCACCGAGCAGCGCTCCGAGCCGGCGCCGATCGACGAAGCCAACGACATTACTTTCCCGGTCGACCCCAACATTCGGGCGAAGGCTGAAGCCGAGATCAAGACGACCAAGTCCGACCTGCCGCTGGTGCTGAACGACCAGGTGGCGATGTTCATCAATTATTTTTCCAGTCCGCGCGGGCGGGCCACGTTGGAACATGCCTGGGCGCGCTCGGGCCGCTACCACGAGATGATCGCGCGGGTCCTGAAGGAAGAAGGGGTCCCGCAGGACTTGATCTACCTGGCGCAAGCGGAATCGGGCTTCCAGCCGCTGGCGCTGTCGCGAGCCGGGGCGCGCGGCATGTGGCAGTTCATGCCCGGTTCGGCGATCCTCTACGGGTTGAACCGGACTTGGTGGGTAGATGAGCGTCAGGACCCAGAGCAAGCGACCCGCGCCGCCGGACATTACCTGAAGGACCTCTATAACCAATTTGGCGACTGGTATCTGGCGATGGCGGCCTACAACTCGGGCGCCGGCACGGTGCAGCACGCGGTGGAACGTACCGGCTATGCCGATTTCTGGGAACTTTACCAGCGCGGCGTGCTGCCCCAGGAGACGCGGAATTACGTCCCCATCATTCTCGCCGTGACCATCATGGCGAAAAATCCGGAGCAGTATGGGCTGGCGCGCGTCGCGGCGGAACCGGCGCCGCAGGTGGACCAGGTCAGGATTGACTATCCGGTGGATCTGCGGCTGGTGGCGGCATGTGTCGACACCTCAGTGGACTATTTGCAGCAGCTGAATCCCAGCCTGCTGCGCATGACCACTCCAAAGGACCAGTTCTTTATGCTGAATCTTCCCACCGGATCGCGCGAGAAGTACGAGGCGGCGATTGCCGTCGTGCCGCTCGACATGCGCACCTACTGGCGCTATCACAAAGTGGAGTATGGGGATACGCTGCCTTCGATTGCGCGGAAGTATCACACTACCGCAGCCTCGATCGCCGACGCCAACAATCTCGCGGGCGATGAAGTCAAGGCCGGATCGAAGCTCATCATCCCCATTTCACCCGGGCGGCACGACGCCCCGACCGTCGCCTATTCTCATCGCGCCTCGCATTACAAGGTGCGAAAGGGCGATACCGTGGAGTCGGTGGCCGACGATTTCGAGGTTCCGGTAGAAAAGGTGCGCCAATGGAACCACTTGCGGGGAACGGCCCTGACTCCTGGCCGTACTCTGACTATTTACAAACCGTCGGCGTCGGAAAGCGCCGAGGCGGAGTCCCCCGGCACCCAGAGCACCCCAGCCAAGGCCAAAAGCAACAGCCAGTCGCACAAGGCGCAGAGCGCCGAAGCCGCGAGATATCACAAGGTTAAGAAGGGCGAAACCCTTAGCAGCATCGCCGAAACGAACCACACGTCGGTGGCTGCCCTGAAGCGCGACAACCCCAAGCTCACCGCCAATGTGCGGGCCGGCGAAGTGCTCCTGATCCGCAAGTAGCTATCCGGTCACGGCGGCATTCTCGACCATTCATCACCATTTTGCGCTTACGCTCTTCCCTTCGTCCGCACGTTCTGTTACAACAGGCGCGTTGCTAATTTTCTGCCGGGCACGTGGTGAGCGCTGCAGACACTTTGCCGTGCTATAATCGCGCGCTTATTGAAGCGGTTTTTGTCTTTGGTATAAAACTGGATTTTGCCTAGTGAGCTGCCTCCGTTCAGTTATGCGGAGTCCGGCAATATCAGGAGGACAAGCACATGACGTTCGATGAAAAGCTCTATGCTCGTAAGGACGACGAAATGGACGACTACGGAGACGCTGCTTACGGCGATTCCCTCGAAGACGAGGAATACGAAGAGGAAGAGGAAGAAGAAGAGGAGCCCGAATCTGTCTCGGTGGTGGAAGTTGAAGTAGAAGAGGACCCGGAAGTCGCCAGCGAAACCCGGGCTCCTGCACCGCGCAAGAGCCCAGCCAAGAAAAGCGCCAAGAAAGCGGCCACCAAGCCGCCGGCTAAGAAAGCGCCGGCCAAGAAGGCCGCCAAGCCTGCGAAAAAAGCAGTAAAAAAGGCAGCCAAGAAGGCCCCTGCTAAGAAAGCTTCCAAGAAGCCTGCGAAAAAGGCAGTCAAGAAGGCGGCCAAGAAAAAAGCGGCCAAGAAGGGCCGTCGCTAACCAATTCAACCCTAATGTACAGCCGCGGTTTTGCGCCGCGGCTGTGCTGTCTCTGAGTTCCACCTGCCTCAGCCTGCCTCGACTATTTCTTCCGGCTGGGATCGTCGTCCGGGTTAACGTAATTGATCTGCACGGGCGACGTGCCGTGGATCTGTATGGTGACCTCGTCGGTGGCCATTGCGTAGTGGTGCATGTCGGGATCGAGATAGGCGACTCTGCCAGCGGGAAACGCCATCATCTTGGTCTCGTCGAAATGGTCGCCCATGCCGACTTTCAAAGTGCCTGAGATCACGGTCACGTTTTCGCGCTGAGGATGCCAGTGCGGCGGGATGCGATATCCCGCGGGCATCTTCAGGCGCACCGTGTAGTCGCCAATCGGGGCAAGGGGATTGCCTTCCAATACGGCCAGGTGCGCGCCCGGCGGAAGAAACGGAGGCGCTGGACCATATTCGATCGTGTCCGGTGTAAATGCATTTTTCTCCGGTGCCGCGGCCCTCACATGCGGCACGCCGGGCTGACTCATCCAGCATATTCCCGCCATCAGCGTCAGGAGCAAACACAGGTTCCGTTTCATACTCTTCCTCCCTGGTAGTCCGATTTGATGGAAGACACTATCGCCCTCTTGCTCGCGAAATGTATGAGCGGGGCAGGCCTTTCAACCCCAAGGCAACTATCAGCCACAGCATTGTTCAGGTCTATCTATGGAGCGGAGAATACCACCTTGCCCACGACGAACTGGAGCGATGGCGCAGAGAAAGTAAGACGACGAAATATGCTACTTACTTTGCGCTGCAACTGGCGGTCTTAACTGGGCGATGGAAACAGGCTCAACAGTTGCTGGACAATACCGCGAGCCTGATGCCTGAGGAACCGCTGATTATCAGCGTGCAAGGCGTGGTGCACGCCTGGCTGGGTAAGTCTGAGCAGGCGCTGCGCTGCATGAACCGGGCCTGCACGAACCCGAAATCGTTTGGCCACACTCACCATACCTACTATCAGATTGCCAGCATCCTTTCTCTGCTGAACCGAACGGAAGCCGCGTTTGAGTGGCTGGAGCGCAGCGTGGACACGGGCTTCGCATGCTGGCCATTCTTTCTGAAAGACCCCTGCCTGGAAAATCTGCGCCGCCATGCTCACTTTGACCTGTTAGTAAGTTCCTTACAGGCCAAATATCCGGACCATTTGGGGCTGCTCTAACACTTGAGGGTCGAAATTTTTCTGACCGTCCTCTTCATTGGATATGCGACGGCGTACGCCGGGAGTCTCCGCAGGCGTGGGAGGCTTTCTTACGGCTGCTGGGCCACCCACGTCCTGTTCATCAAAATCAGCTTGCCTCCGCTGCGTGCAAGTTGGTAGCTGCCACTCTGCTTGATGTTGGCCGGGACCTTGTCTTCCTCCACCCATAGGAACACGCGCCGCGGACCCTTCCACAATGCGGCGAGCGATGCGTCGTCCTCGAAAAGGGCGGGAGCATCCGGAAACAGCGATCCGTAGTACATATCGCCTTCGGTCCGCGTGTTCACGACATGGATGGGCTGCCGAACGTAGAAGTTGAGGGTCGAAGCATCTTCGTAGGTTCCATAGGAGACGATCACATCTCCCGGCCGGTACTCCTGCTCCACCGCATCGGCCAGTTTCTTCGAAGACAGGATGGGCGAGAACATCACCAAGCCCTGGTGTACGGAAAAGAGCACGAAGACCATCATGATGGTCAGCACCCAGTTGGCGGGAGTAGCAAAATTACGTCGCCGGTACAGCAGGTTGAGAATGCTGCCCACCAAGAGCGCGATGGCAAATGTGGCCAAAGGAACGCGGAAGAGTCCGAGGGCACGCGGCGTCAGATCGAAGATGTGTCCGAACGCCAGCGCATACTCAGTCGGATTTTTCTTGAGCAGGTCGGCGAGATCGCTATCGGCGGGCGTGCTCTTGCTCTGCGCCAGCAGGAACATCGCCGCTACAAAGACGACGAAGGCGAGCGCTGCCAGCAGCGCCGACCCAATCCGCCCGCCACGCCGAAGCGCGGAATCAGCGGAAGAGTCCTCTTCCTGGTGCAGCCATGCGCCAATTAGCAATGCCAGCGCGGGCAACGCGGGAACCGCGTAATACTCCTGGCGCGTCGAGAAACTGAAGAACAGCAGAATCACGGCTGCCCAGATAGCATAAAGCACCATCGCGCGTTGCCGCTGGTTCAGTCCGCTGTGCCACTGGCTCCAGCGGTGCGGCACCCTGGCCGCGGCCTGCACCAGAAATGCCGACCAAGGGAACAGCCACAGGAACACTAAGGCCCAAAAAACCAGGAGCGGGACGGTGTCGTAATCGTGGGGTACGCGCTTGCCCAGATAGCGCAGGAAGTGCTCGTTGACGAAATAGAACCAGAGAAAGCCGCGCGATTGGCCGGCGGCAGGATTCTCAATTGCAGCGGCGATATGCCACGGCGCGGCGATCAGCAGTAGAACCAGAGTGCTGGATACGAGCCGCATTCGCAGCAGGTGCTTGAGATTGCCGGTCAGCATCAGATAAATCCCGATGATGGCTGCGGGAAATACCAGCCCGATGAGTCCCTTGGTGAGGACATTCAGCGCAGCCGTCGCCGCCAGTCCCCAGCACGCGGCAATCGAGGGCGTTTGCTCGTCCAGGGTCCGCAAGAAAAAGTCGAATCCTAGAGTGAGCCACAGCCCGATGAGCATGTCGGGAATCAGAACGCGGGTAAAGAGGTACGGTCCCACCGATACGGTGAGCACGACGGCTGCCCAGAAGCCGGCGCGCTCGCCCAGCGTCCGTTTGCCCAGCGAGTAGGTCGCCAGCAGCAGCGCCAGTACACCCAGAATGACCGGAAGCCGCGCCGCCCAGTCTTTCACGCCGAAGACCTTGTAGCTCGCCGCCATGGTCCAATACATCAGCGGAGCTTTTTCCAGGTAGCGAAGGCCATCGATGTAGAGCGTGGTCCAGTCGTGGCGGACTACCATCTCGCGAGCCGCTTCGGCGTGGACGGAATCGGCGTCATCCAGCAGCGGCGGCGTGAACAGGCCGGGGATGTAAATGATCGCCCACAGGACCACAATCCAAATCCAACGGCGGCGTTGCGCACGAGAGTCGCTGGGGGTTTCAAGCGGATAAGAGCTTGCGGCTTCGAAAGCGGAAAGAAGACTCATTCGTAGATCAATCAGGCAATTATAAGTGAGTCGCCAGTGAGGGCATCGCCTACATGCCCGAAAGCGTCGGAACCGAACTTCGGCCGCTTTACATCGACAACCTTTTCGGTTCGCGTGGGCCGGGTTCGCGCACCGGACCATCGGGCCCGATAACCGGCTTGTCCGGAGGCTCCTGAATCGGAGGCGGATCTTCGCCCGGAGGCATCGGGATGGGTGGATCTTCGTCACTGCGCAGAAACGCTTCTTGCGCGACCCAATTGCATATTGAAGTTGGCATTTCTCTCCTCTCGGTTCATGAGTGCCGAGATTGTTCGCGACGGCCCAGGTTTGCGGTTGGTCTTCACCAACTTTGACCTGAACGGAGCTTAGAAGGGTTTACTCCCTGCTTGGCAGTTAGATGCAAAATGCGCCGCCGCGGCGAAGGAATGAGCTAATTTTGGCCAGCCGCTCACAGGTACCTGTGACCTGAATCACAGAGGCAGGGGTCATTCCCAACGCACAATACAGCCAGAGGTGCAGTATGCCAGTCCTCGTGATTGCAGTTGTCTTCTTCGCGATTTTCCTGGTGATGGGTGTTATGGGTGTGACGGCGATGGTGGCCGAACACCGCGGCAAGCTGTTCAGTTGGAAGTGGAGCGACGAGCCCAAGCCGACCAAGCGATGACCACAGACTGATTGGGTGGGCAACCCGCAGCGCAGCGATGAAAACCTGCGCCAGTACGTTTACACGGCTTCCAGTGCCCGCGCCAGACAGTCTTCGCAGAAACCGCTGTCCTTGATGTCGATCCACTCCACCGCATGGGAAGGCGCCATGGCGCAGCGATAATCGTGACAGTGGGTGAGGCGCAGGGTGTGTCCCAACTCATGCACCGCCTCGACCAGAAGACGATTGGCCAGCAGGTCCATATCCTCCGGCAACCCATAGAATTCTTGCTGCAGACGATGATAGGAAACGACCGCAGCGCTTCCGCCTAACTGGGCCTCGCCAAAAACGAACGTAAGAATTGGAATGTACAGGTCCAACTGGGTGACTCCCAGCAGGCGCCAGGTGCTGCCCGTGATATAGCGCTGCATACTGGCCAGGATCTCGGAGGAATGGTACTGCTGGCGTTCAGCGTGGAGTGCGAACGCGGGATCGAGCGCCGGCGACAGGATTTCCGCCGGGACACGAAACTTCTCGGAGAGCGCCTGCCGCAGCCATTCCAGCAGCCGAGCGTCCACGGGTCCCACCGGCAGCAATTGTAGCTTTTTCATAGGAAAGCAGCAGCTAGCAACTAGTGACTAGCAATTAGCTAAGGCGGGCAGCTTGCGAATTGTTAGGCTAGTCGATCGCTCCTAGTTGCCTTTTGCTGAGATTTCGCGCGCCGTCAACCTTTCGAAGTAGGGAAGCCAGCATTCGCTGTACCTCCACAACTTTGTCCTGTAACCTGTCGTATGAATTCGTTGGAATGAAATTCAAATCACGTGCTAACAACAGGAAGTATTCCGTTTCCAGCACCGAACCAGCAGCGATGTTGAGGAAACGATGGAAGTCGCCATTCCCGATCCGGCCGCACCCTTCAGCGATATTTGCCGCGACGGACGCACTGCACCTGCGCAACTGGCTCGTGATGCCGTAAGCCTCTTCGCGCGGAAATGCCACCGTGGCTCGATAGACCTCAAGCGTCAATTCATGCGCCTTTTCCCAAACCTTGAGCTGCCGAAAATCTTTCATCGAATAGTCTTTGCTAGCTGCTAGCTGCTAGCTGCTCTTTCTCTTTCCGGTTCCAGCCATACTTCTTCAGCTTGTGATGCAACGTGACCCGGTCGATGCCGAGGACTTCGGCGGTGCGCGTCTGGTTGCCGCTGCACTCGTCGAGCACGCGCAGAATGTGATTGCGTTCCACGTCGTCCAGGTTGCGGACATCGCCTACTCCCAAGCCAGCGCCGTTCCTGCTCTTAAGCGAGAAGTCCTGCTCGCGGAGTTCGGGTTCCTGGGCTACGACCATGGCCCGCTCGACGGAATTCTCCAACTCGCGTACGTTGCCTGGCCAGTTGTACTGCTGCAGTACGTTCATGGCGGCGGGCGAGACCCGCGTAATCCGCTTGCTCATCTCGCGCGAGAACTTGCGGGTGAAGTGGTCTACCAGCAGAGGAATATCTTCGCGGCGTTCGCGCAGCGGCGGTATCTCGATGTGAAAAACGTTCAGCCGGTAGAAGAGATCGGGACGGAACTTGCCTTCCTCGATCAGTTGCTCCAGGTTCTTGTTGGTGGCGGCTACCACGCGGAAATCGACTTTGATGGTTTGATTGCCGCCCACGCGCACGATCTCGCGCTCTTGCAGCACGCGCAGCAGGTCGGTCTGAGTTTTCAGGCTGATGTCGCCAATCTCGTCGAGGAAAACCGTGCCGCCCTCGGCAATTTCGAACTTGCCCTTCTTGCGGTATTGGGCGCCGGTGAAGGCGCCTTTCTCGTGGCCGAAGAGTTCGCTCTCCAGCAAGGTTTCCGTCAGCGCACCGCAGTGGATCACGACCAGGGGGTGGAAGCGGCGAGGACTGCTGGCGTGAACGGCCCGCGCCACCAGCTCTTTACCGGTGCCGCTCTCGCCGGTGACGAGCACCGTGGCGTCGGTAGGAGCGACAGTTTCAATGGCATCGAAGACGTGCTTCATGGCTGCGCTCTGTCCAATGATGTCGGACGGATGGGCAATCGCCGCCACTGTCTCCTTAAGGCGCGTGTTCTCCTGTTGGGTGCGGCGATGGGACATGGCTTTGGCGATCAAGTGGGCAATCTCGTCGGGATCGAGCGGCTTGTTGACATAGTCGTAAGCGCCGTTCTTAAGCGCGGCGATGGCGGTCTCAACCGAGGCGTAGCCGGTCATGATGATGACCAGCATGTCGGGGCAAATCTCGTGCAGCCGCCGTTGTAGCTCGATGCCGTCGGTGCCGCGCATCTTGATGTCTAAAAGCGCGACATCGAAGGTCTGCTCGGCGACCCGTGTCAGGGCCTCATTAGCGCTTTCCGCCATTGCGACCTCGTAGCCCTCTTCCACAAACCATTTGGCCAGCGAGTCACGCACGCTGAGTTCGTCGTCAACAATCAATAGTTTGCCTTGCGTCATTCTTCTACCTCGGTGGAAGCGCCGGACTTCAGTCCGGCGAACCGTTCGCAAATTAACGATCGGGGCTTTTGCCCCGGCGGCACGGGATCGATTTCCACACTGGCCGCCGCCGACCCATATGGGTACTCGCTCGCTCTTTCAGCCAACCGTGCTCTTACCGGATTGTCACGGATGTAAGCTGCATGCTGCTCGAAATCCTTCGCGCCCTTCACCCGATGCTCCGTAAATCCTTCCTGCCAAACTTCGGCATTTGATCCCAGCTCCCGTTTAAGCCGGAAAGAAAAACCGCCTTTGATCAGTTGTCCGCCGGGCTAAAGCCCGGCTCTTCCACCTGGCACCCAGCCGCGCCAATAGAGCCCGGCGTTTCAACCTCGTTCATGTGGAATCTTCTCCATCGCGACGCGATCCCCTTCACCGGGAATCGCGGGTCTCTGGCTGTCAACTGGCAGCACAATCTTGAAAGTCGTTCCCTGTCCGACCACGGAAGTCATATCGATGTGGCCACCGTGGCGTTCGACAATGTTCTGGCTGATGGCCAGGCCAAGCCCCGAGCCGCCCGCTTCCTTGGACGTATAGAAGGGTTCGAAAATGTGCGGAAGATGTTCCGCCGGAATTCCAATGCCGTCGTCGCGGATCACCAGCTCGATGGCGGAGTCAGGATTGACTTGCGTGCTGATCCACAAATTGCCTCCCTGCGGCAGAGCGTCGATGGCATTGATCACCATGGCCAGGACGACCTGCTCGATCTGGGCGGGATCGCAATGCACCGGAGGTAAATCCGCGGCAAGATCAAGGTTGAGCTGAATGTTGCCCATGTCCATCTTGTGTTGCACCAGGCGCACACAACGGTCGATAACCTGGCTCAGGTCGCACCAAGCCAGGTTCATGGGCGAAACTCGCGAGAAACTGAGCAGGTTCTTTACCAGCTCGCCGCAGCGCTTGCTTTCGCTGGCGATCAGGTCGAGCGATCCCTTCATCTCTTCCTGCTTGACAGAGACCTCGGTGTTCTTGTCAATCCAGCGCTTTACCAGCTTGGAATAGGTAAGAATGCCGGACAGCGGGTTATTGATCTCGTGCGCCACGACCGCGGCCATCTTGCCGATAGTGGCCATTTTCTCGACATGCAGCATGTGCTGGTGCGCCTGCTTCAGCTCGCGCGTCTTCTCGTCCACGCGCTGCTCCAGGGTATGCGTCCACGCGGTAATTTCCGCCTGCGCAACCTGCAGGCGGTTGCTCATGTCGTTGAACGACTGCGCCAGTTCGCCCACCTCATCGCGCGAGTGGATAGGAATCTGACAGCCCAGCTTGCCGGTGGCTATGCGCTCGGTCCCCGTCTTCAATTCCCGCAGCGGATTGCGGACAACGATCCAGACGAACGAGCCGCTCAGGAACACCACGGCAATCAGGGCCAAGGCGGTGCCAACGAACATCTCGCGACTGTCGTGCTGGAGGCCTTGGTCGACTTTGGCGAGCGACAGATTGGTGTCGAGCACGCCCAGAATCTGGGTGGTGGCGGGATGAGCATGGCAAGCGGCGTTGGAGCAGGCGGCCTGGTTCTCGATGGGAGTAATCACCCCGAGAACGCGGTTTCCGTGCGCGCGATACACCCGGAAGCGATCGGAGCGGTTCAGGCGAGCCAGCGGCTGGGACTTCTCATGGCAGCCATAACAGGCTTCGGCGCCCTTGTCGACGGAATTGCCGACTTCGGCCGGAGCTGTGGAGTAGCTGATCACGCCCTGCGGATTCATGATGCGCACCCGCACCACGCCTGGCTGGTCGGCCATGTTCAACATCATTTCGTACAGGCCGGACCGGTCGTTGTTGAGCATGTAATGGGAGGCGCTGCGGCGCAGGACTTCACTTTGCTGCTCGGCGCTCACCAACGCCGCGTCTTCCAGGTGTTTGCGTTGGCCCTGAATGCTGAAGTACCCCAGCAGGGCAAAGATGACGATGAGGACCACGAAGATCGAAACCATCAACTTCGCGCTAACGCTCCGCCCCAGGCGCTGCAACCAGCGCGAAGGTGCCGAACCGGGACTCCCTCGCTTCTCTGCGCCAGGGAGCCCGTTCGAATTGTCAATCACCAGCATGAGCAGGCACCGCGAATTCGCTCATAACCACTTCCGGTTCGCGGATTGCCGGGATATGTGCCTTCTCCTCGGGGAAGATGGGTAAGTACTTTGCGACCACGCCAAAGATGGCGAACCCGAGCGCCACGAACATCGCCGTGATCACGACTTCCGTCCACTTCGGGGTGTAACGCGCACCAACCGCATTCTCCACTCCGGTGATGGCCACGTTCAGACGATTGGTTACGAAGCCGAACAACGTCAACACGGCGGCGAGATAGAGCCCCTGAGCGCTCTGCCGGATCTTCGGCACCAACAGAAGACCGAGCGGCGCAAGCACTGACAGGAAAATCTCCAGCAGGAAGAAGTGCTGTTCATAACCGGAAACGAATACCAGCTTCAGGACGCCGCGATGGTACAGGTCTTCGAATTTCAGAATGCCGTAGAGCGCAAGCACCACTACCAGCACGCGTCCCAGATCACGCAGGATGGGAAGCTCCAGCTCGCGGCCGAAGTACTTGGAACTCATCGACGATTCGAAGATGGTCATCGCCAGGCCCACGGCGATCGCCGAAAGGAAGAAGAACACGGGCAACAACGGGCTGTACCAGAAGGGATGCAGCTTGTTGGGCATGATGAGATACAGCGTGCCCAGCGACGACTGATGCAGGGTCGACAGCAGCACGCCCAGGATGACGAACACCACCATGACGCTGCGCACGATCTTCAGCGGCCTCTGCAGATTAAAGTGCTCCAGCACGATGGGCGAGAACTCCAGCGCCAGCACCGTGGTGTAAAGCATCACGCAATAGGCAACCTCAAACATCACCGAGTGCGGATTGCGCATCACCAGCGGATGCCATATGTTCCACGGCAGCCCGAGGTCATACATCAGCGCGGCGGAAACCAGCAGGTAGCCCAGAAATGCGGTCAGAATGGTGGGCCGAATGATGGAGTGAAAGCGCTTGATGTTGAAGATCTCGACCGCCGCGGTCAGGGTGAAGCCGCCGGCCGCCAGCATGACGCCGCACATCACGTCGAAGCCGATCCACAGGCCCCAGGGAAACTGATCGTTGAGATTGGTGGAGGCGCCCAAGCCTCGGAAGAAGCGGATGAACGTGCAGTAGATGCCGGCCGCCATGATGACCAGGAAGACGGCCTTCCAGAAGGTAAATCGAATGCGGGGAACAGTCATCGGGCACCGCCTTTGTCATTTTTTTCCTGGGCTTCGGCTACGGCCACATCCTCCCGGCGATGGGTGATCCAGTAAATGCCGCCGAGCAGGGTGCCGAAGAGGGGAACGAAGTCGGGAATACGCGACAGCACCTGATAGGTGTAAAGCGGCAGCGCGCGCTCCGTCAGGTCGTTCCGGAAACCGAAATTGTTAAAGCCAATCGACGACAGCAACAGGACGGAAGTACCGCCGACTTCGGTCTCGCCGAAGATGTGGTGCAGATACGTGTCCGGGTTGTCGTGGATGCGCTTTTTTGCTTCTTCCAGCAACTCGTCGCGATCGCCAAACTTGGTAGCGCCGGTGGGACAGATTTCGGCACAGGCCGTTTGCTTTCCTGCAACTACGCGCTTGCTGCACATGATGCATTTGCGTACGCCGGGAATGGCTTTTTCCCATTCGTACTTGGGCACGCCAAAGGGACAGGCCGCCATACAGTAGCGGCATCCCATGCACTTACTCTTGTCGTAAGTAACAGGGCCCAAAGCGGTTTTCTGCAGCGCGCCCACGGGACAGACTGAAGCGCAGGCCGGGTCGTCGCAATTCATACAAAGACGGCGCATGAACTTGTCATCTTTGGTGAGGACGGTAGTGTATTTGTGGGCTGACGTTACCTCTTGGGCCGCGATCTTGTCATCGTACGGCAGGCCGTTCTCGGTGGCGCAGGCCTGCTCGCACTGCTTGCAGCCGATGCACTTGGTGGCATCGTAGAGGATTCCCTTGCTCATGAGCTTTCTCCAGGGCCCTGACCGCCGGCTTTGGCTGGTCGGGGCTGGGTCGCCCAGGCGGACCCTTAGGGGTGAAAGCGGCGCCGAAGGGTAGCGCCGTCGGGCGATTACGAAATCGGGGGAGGAACCAGTCCAGACCGGCCAAGGCTTGCAGCCGGCCTGGAACGGACGCAAAACCGTAACGTGAAGTCTATTTAAGTGTCTTCACGTAAACCGCCAGCTTGGCCGCATCGGCCGGGCTGACACCCTTGTTGGCAAAAGCGTGCATGGCTTTCTTCTGCGGGCCGCCATTTTCGATGAAATCGGCGAGATCGGCATCGGAAGCCTTTTGCACGACAGGAGACGAAAATTCCGGAGCTCCCATCTTCTTGCCCGCAGGGGTGCCCTTTCCGTCAGCACCATGACAGCCGGCACACTTGGCCTTGTAGAGATCTTCCTGGGCCCAGGACAGATTCGGAAGCGCAATAAAGAGTGCGAATGCGATAACCATTACCGCTAGAATGACCTTTTTCATGATTTCTCCGTTAACTGGTAAGACTAGAACCCAAGCGACTCAGTATCCGTTGCTTTGGGTTGAGGTCACGCCTCCTGCGCGTGCGAGACCCTATGAGTACGAGTTCAGTGTGGATTAAAGACTTTAGGTTACGCTGTGACGGTAGTCACTCCAGGCCGTGATGGATTTCGCAACAGGTTGGGTCGAGCGTCCGAAGGGAATGAGGCGATCTGCCACACCGTAGTGGCGAATCTAGGTGGGGTGCCTGTACAAAATTCAGCAAATGGAAGCTGGTTGGAGCGGCTTTGATGAATTTCTTGTCGGTGGATTGGAGGGCTGCCGGATCTCTTGATTCGGATTCTGAAGCCGAACTAGTCCCCGCTGGCGGTCGGCGCCAGGGCTGGCGAATGAGTGGCTTTCGGACCAGTGCGGCTGGGATCGAAGAGACTCAGAAATCCGCAAATGACCCAATATCCGGCTGCAATTCCAAAGGCAAAGGCTCCTGCTATCGTAAACAGGAACAGCGTGGTCAGCAGAAACGTCGTCATAAGCATCCTTCGGCACGCCAGAGGGTCATTCAGTCTGATGTTGCCACTTTACCTCGCGTTGACGCTTTCCGGTGTTGACAACTAAGATACTGGAGTAAAGCTACGCTTACACTCTTCCGGACTTTCCAGAGCAGTGCAGTGCGCTGAAGCTGCCATTCGGGTGGCCAACCCCGGAATTAGGTTCAGCCGCTTTCGCTCTCAAAAGGCCTGGGCGGCAATGACATAGGTAGGGTCGAACCAGAAATTGTCCATGGGAATTACCAGCATCAGCGTACGTGGGGCCCGGCAGCATAATCTAAAGAACATTCACGTCGAGATTCCGCGCAACACTTTGACCGTGATCACCGGCCTCAGCGGGTCGGGCAAGTCGTCGCTGGCTTTCGACACCATCTACGCCGAGGGGCAACGCCGGTATGTGGAAACGCTCTCCGCCTATGCCCGTCAGTTCCTCGATCAGATGGAGCGGCCCGACGTGGACAGCATCGACGGTCTGAGCCCGTCGATCGCCATCGAGCAGAAGACCACTAGTCGCAGCCCGCGTTCCACCGTCGGAACCATCACCGAAATCTACGACTACCTGCGCTTGTTGTATTCGTCGATCGGCCGCCCCCATTGCCCGCAGTGTGGACGGCAAATCTCGCGCCAGTCGGCTGACCAGATCGTGCAGCAAGTGATGGAGTTGAAGCCCGAGACGGGGCCCCCGACGAGCGCCGCGGTTGCGCTCGATGGGGTGCAGGACCGGGTGATGGTCCTGGCCCCGATCGTGCGCGGACGCAAGGGCGAGTTCAAGAAAGAGCTCGACAAGCTGGCCCAGCAGGGTTACACGCGCGCCCGTATCGATGGTGAGTTGCGCAACATCGCGGACGAAGACATCAAGCTGGACAAGCGCAAGAACCACACCATCGAACTGGTGGTGGACCGCCTGCTGGTGAAACCGGGGATCGAGCGGCGCCTGGCGGCCTCGGTTGAGCTGGCGATGAAGTTCGCGAACGGGCTGGTGCAGATCGCCGTGGTCGGCGGCGAAGAACGGCTCTACTCCTCGAAGCTAGCGTGTCCAGAATGCGGCATCAACGTTCCCGTGCTGGAGCCGCGGTCGTTCTCGTTCAACAGCCTCTATGGCGCTTGCCCGGAGTGTAACGGGCTGGGCAGCAAGTACGATTTCGATCCGGCCAAGGTCATTACCGACTGGACGAAACCATTGCTGGACGGCGCGCTCGGTCCAGGATCGGCCTCGCAAAACCTGATTCGCATTCTGCAGCTCGCCGCCGAGGCGTACGGATTCAGCCTGTCCACACCTTTCGAACAATTGCCGCGCAAGACGCAGAACCTGGTCCTCTACGGTCCCGAGCCGGGAGAGAAGAAACGCGGAGGATTCCTCGGCGTGTTTGCCTATCTGCGGCAGGCGATGGAGGACAGCTCGTCCGAAGGTTATCGCGACTGGCTGCTGGACCACATGTCGGCGACGACGTGTCCTGCCTGCGGTGGCAAGCGCCTTCGTCCCGAGAGCTTGGCCGTAAAAGTAAACGGCATGTCCATCGCCGATTTCACCGCGCTGCCGGTATCGCGCGCGGTAGAGGCAGCGGCGCAAATCAAGCTAAACCAACGTGAGGAGCGCATCGCCGGACGAATCCGCAAAGAGATTGCCGAACGGCTGGGCTTTCTCAATGCAGTAGGGCTGGGCTATATCTCACTTAGCCGGTCGGCGGCGACGTTGAGCGGCGGTGAAGGCCAGCGCATTCGCCTGGCAACGCAAATTGGCTCGAAGCTGCGCGGCGTGCTTTACGTGCTGGATGAGCCGTCGATCGGATTGCACCATCGCGACAACGACCGCCTGCTGCAAGCGCTGGAGTCGCTGCGCGATCTGGGCAACACGGTGCTGGTGGTCGAGCACGATGAAGAAACCATTCGCCGCGCCGACTACGTGATCGATCTGGGCCCCGGCGCCGGACGTCATGGCGGCGAAGTGGTGGCCAGCGGAACGCCCGACCAGATTGAAGCTGCGCCGCGCTCACTTACCGGGCAATACATCTCTGGGCAGAAGCAGATCACCTATCGCCACGCGCGCCGCCCGCCGAACGGGAAGGCCATCACGATTTTGGGGGCCAGCGAGAACAACCTCAAGGGCCTGGATGTGAGTTTTCCGCTGGGCGTGATGACGGTGGTGACTGGAGTTTCGGGCTCGGGCAAGTCGACGCTGGTGAACGACATTCTCTATCGCGCGCTGGCCAAGGCGTTGTATCGATCGCGCGAAGAGCCTGGCGCGCACAAGACCATCACCGGGACCGAGCACATCGACAAAGTGATTCGCATCGACCAGTCGCCCATCGGGCGTACGCCGCGCTCGAATCCTGCGACTTATACCGGGGTCTTCACCCAGATTCGCGATCTCTACGCCATGCTGCCGGAGTCGCGCGAGCGCGGTTACAAGGCGGGACGATTCTCCTTCAATGTTGCGGGCGGGCGCTGCGAAGCCTGCCAGGGCGAGGGCCAGCGGCGCATCGAGATGAACTTTCTGCCCGACGTCTACGTTCTATGTGAAGTGTGCGGCGGCAAACGCTACAATCACGAGACGCTGGCGGTGAAGTACAAAGGAAACTCGATTGCCGATCTGCTGGAAACGCCGGTGGCCGACGCGCTGCCCATCCTGGAGAACATCCCGCAGATCAAGCAAAAGCTGCAGACGCTGGTCGATGTCGGTTTGGGCTATATTCACCTGGGACAGTCGGCGGTAACGCTGTCGGGCGGCGAAGCGCAGCGCATCAAGCTGGCGCGCGAGCTCAGCAAGCGACAGACGGGCAAGACGCTATACCTGCTCGACGAGCCTACGACAGGACTGCACTTTGACGACGTCAGCAAGCTGCTGGAAGTGCTGCATCGCCTGACCGACCTGGGGAACAGCATCATTATCATCGAGCACAACATGGACGTGATCCGTAATGCCGACTGGCTCCTCGACCTGGGGCCGGAGGGGGGCGAGGATGGCGGCCGCATCGTGGCCCAGGGCACGCCGGAACAAGTGGCGCGGGTGAAAAAGTCCTATACCGGACAAACCTTAGCCAAACTGCTGCGCAGCGCGCCCAATGCGGAGAGCACTGGAGAAGTTGTGGGCGTGGCTCAGGTTGAAAACGCCAGGTGATGTGCGTGCGATTTCCGGGGCTGTTCCTCGGGATTTGTCATCCCGAGCGAAGCGATGGATCTGCTTTTCGTTGGCTCGTTGACGATTCTTGGAAAAGTGGCCGGAGCCGATAGAAAGATTCCTGCATCCATAAACAGGGTTAGAGAAGATCGATGTCATTGCCGCCAACCCCGATACCCGATCCCGAGAGCCTGACTGGGCCGGCGCCTGCTCTTGCCGAGGCTGTCTCCGCCGCGTCGATCGAGCCAATCGTGCTACCACCGCCGGAGCCGCGCTTTCCGGCGTGGTCGGGATGGGACGTGCTGGCGGTGCTGGTCTTCACCACGGTGGCGATTTTCGTCTTCAGCCTGATCGCGCTGATCATCGCCGGGGCGCTGCTGGGCTACCGGGGCATGCCAATCCACGATTTGGCGGCCAAATTGGCGACCAACGCGAGCGTAGTGGTGGGAGCGCAGGCAGCCGCTTATCCGGTGGTCCTGCTCTTCATTTTTCTGCTGGTGCGGACCCGCTCGCATGAGAGCTTCGGGAAAGCCATCGAATGGAATTGGCCCGGGATTCTTGCTCCCGGATTCTTGTTGGGCGGCGGCGTTTTCGCGCTCGTGATTGAAAGCCTGTCACGCTATTTGCCTATCCCCAAGTCTCTTCCCATGGACAACTATTTCCACGATGCCACCAGCGCATACATGATGGCGGCGTTTGGTATCACCTTGGCGCCCTTGCTGGAAGAGCTGTTCTTTCGCGGATTGCTGTATCCGATGTTGCGCCGATGGTTCGGGCTAGTGGTCGCCGTGGTGCTGACGGCGGTGGCGTTCGCCAGCATTCATGGCGCCCAGTTGGGGTATGCCTGGGCGCCCGTGCTGAGCATCTTCGTCGTCGGCGTGGTGTTCACCGTGGTTCGGGTGCGCATGAAGTCGGTAGCGTCGTCGTTTCTCATGCACTGCGGCTACAACTTCGCGCTGTTTGCATTGCTATGGCTGGCCAGCGACCACTACAACCATCTGGAGAAGGTGGCCGGCTGAAAATGGTATCGTGAAAACATGGCAAGCTCACGCGAACAACTGTTGGCCATGCTGGCGGAAAAATCGTTTCGCCTCGGCCAGTTCACGCTCTCCAGCGGCGGCACCAGCGACTACTACATTGATTGCCGGCTGACCACGCTGGACGCGACCGGCGCGCTGCTGACCGGCCAGACCGTGCTGCAGGAAATCCAGACGCGCTGGTGGGGGGCCGACGCGATTGGCGGACTCACCCTGGGCGCCGATCCCATCGTGGTGGCGACTTCGGTGATCAGCGCGCAGCAGGGCAAGCCGATCCACGGATTTCTGGTGCGCAAAGCCGAGAAGACGCACGGCACCGGACAACGCATCGAGGGCTTTCGGCAGAACCCTTCGCGGGTGGTGATTGTCGATGATGTTTGCACCACCGGGGCCTCGACCATCCAGGCGATTGAAGCAGCACGCGAATTCGGTTTCGAAATCGCCGGTGTGTTGTGCCTGGTAGAGCGAGAGGAAGCCGGCGGCCGGGCAAACGTCGAGAAGGCTGCGGCCCCGGCCGAGTTTGTAGCGCTGTTCACCGCAAACGATGTTCGCGCCCAGCATCTAAAGGGCAACGTCCCTGCAATTTTCGCGGTGAGCGCGAAATGCGATCTCTGCGACCGCCCGGCGGTGACAAATTCGCCGGGAAATCGCTGCGCGGTGCATAAGCCATGAGGGGGCGCACCTTCAGGTGCGCAGAAGGCGCTTGTTTCTTGTCATCCCGAGCCGGCTTTAGCCGATGAGGGACCTGCTTTTCGGGTATTTCATGAAGCCAACGACATGATCAAGACTCTGGAATGGACGGATGCCGGTGTGCGCTTCATCGACCAGACGAAGCTGCCTACGGAAGAGACTTATGTCACCTGTAAAACCTATGAAGAAGTTGCCGATGCCATCCGCACCATGATCGTGCGCGGCGCTCCGGCCATCGGCGTGGCGGCAGCGATGGGTGTCGCTCTCGGAGTTCGTGACTCGCAGGCCAAGGATATTGAAGGACTGCAATGCGACCTGGCGCGCATCTCTGACGTGCTGGCCTCGACGCGGCCCACCGCCGTCAACCTTTTCTGGGCCATCCGGCGGATGCGGGCCAAGTTCGAAGACCTCAGCGCCCAGCCGATCGCCCGGATCAAGCAAACCATGATCGAGGAAGCCCAACGTATGTTGCTGGAAGACATCGCTGCCAATGAAGCGATGGGCAAGCACGGCGCTGTACTGCTTCCCGCCAGCGGCGGCATCCTGACCCATTGCAACGCCGGCGCACTGGCGACGTGTGGTTACGGCACGGCGCTGGGCGTAATTCGCGCTGCCGTTGATTCGGGGAAGAAGCTTGAGGTGTTTGCTGACGAGACTCGGCCGTTCCTGCAGGGCTCGCGTCTGACAGCGTGGGAGTTGATGAAAGATCATATTCCCACCACGCTCATCTCTGACAATATGGCAGGGGCGATCATGCGGCAAGGAAAGATCGATGCCGTCATTGTGGGAGCTGATCGCATCGCCGCCAACGGCGATGTCGCCAACAAAATTGGAACCTACACGGTCGCGGTGCTGGCCAAAGAGCACAGTATTCCCTTCTACGTGGCGGCGCCATTCTCCACCATCGACCTGGAAACGGCGGATGGCAGCCAGATTCCGATCGAGCAACGATCTTCCCGGGAAGTGACTCATCTAGCGGGCAAGCAGATCGCTCCAGCCGGGGTGAAGGTCGAGAACCCGGCATTCGACGTGACGCCCCACAAGTATGTGGCGGCAATCATCACCGAGCGAGGAGTTGCGCGCGCGCCTTACAGCGAATCGCTGCGCGGGTTGGCGCAAACGAGCGTTGGAGTGTCCTAAGCCGCCGGCAAACCGGAAGCTGGTGCTCCTAACAACGGTGTTGGCTAGGTCGAGTGCAGAGAGTTATCGCGATTTGCCGGCCTTCACTGTGATCTCAGCCAATGCGGATTTTTGCGGGTTGGCCTTGCTGGTTGCCAAGAGATGATAGGTACCTGGCGAATCGGGCGCGATATAAACCGCCAGCGAGGACACTTTACCTCCGACGGCTTTTGCTCCTCGTGGAACGACTCGCCCGCCCTCGTCACCTTCCTGCACCGTCCAGTCCACCTCGACGTCGTCGGTGCCGCTTACGGAGGCGGCAAAATCAAAGGCATGGCCCATGGCGACGCGGGCAGTAGAGGGGGAGAGCGTCACGTCGATGTTCGAGGGAGCAGCAGCGCGTCTTGCCGGCAGCGAGGAACGCAGCATCCACACCGCGGCGCCGGCGCCCACTAGCAGCAGGACAATGACCAGGATCTCCAGCACGGGGGGGCGTGACCTGCGCCGTGGCGGCTGCACAACTTCCGGCGCGACGTAGTCATACGCTGTGGGAGTCGAGGTAAAAGCTATGGGCGCATCGGTTTTCTCTTCGCGTTGCCGAACTTCGCGTTGCCGAACTTCCGCCGACTGCTGTGCTTCGGCAGCGGGCGGAAGGGACACTCCTCGCTGCACGGATTGGTTGGCTATCGCTTCGTCGCCCAGCGCGGACCGGGCCATCGTGTCCGGCGACTCGAACGGCGGTTGTGGAACAGGCGCACCACAGCCGCTGCAGAATTTGTCTTCCTGCCGCAGGCCTTGGCCACAGGCTGCGCAAAAGTTAGGCGAGACTAGCATTATTGCCCCTGCGGTTGGGTGAGCAGAACAATGTCATGGTTGGCCTGTCCCCGGGCCAACGCCAGCTTCTTATTCTTCCAATCATAATCGTAGCCGTAAATGGTCAGGTCGTTGAAGCTGGTCATGGGAGTTACCGTCGCGCCGCCGACTTGCTGCATCACCATATTGGATACGCCCTTCTCGGTCACCGGATAGTACAAGGCCTGCCCGTCGGAAGAGTATTGGAAAAAATTGGAGATGGAACGGCTGGGAGGAAAGGTCTTCACCGGTAATCCACCGGCCACGGGAACGATGGCGATCAGCGCTTTGAAGTTGACCCCGGTGCCTTCCGTGGTGAGGGCCGCGATCTGCTGCCCGTCGGGCGAAATCGCGCCAAAGTCCGCAACCCTGCTGGTGACCTGTTTAGCCTCGCCGCCGCTCAGCGGCATTTCCATCAACAGCTTCTTACCATTATCGATGCTGGTATACAGGAAGTACTTACTGTCAGGCGCGCAGAGCGCGTTCTGGTCCAGTCGGCCTTTGGTCAGAACGGTTGCCGCCCCACTTTGCAGATCCAGCCGCCAGATATTAATCGCCTTGGTCTGCTTGTTGGGCATGTAAAACAATGCGTTGGCGCCATCGGGGCAAACCGACAGCCCTCCCATGGGAAGGTTCTCCTGGAAGATGACACTGCGATTGCTGCCGTCCGCGTTCATGATGGCGATGTGACTACTTTGATCCATCGTTAACAGGCGTCCGTCGGGCAGCCAGCCCACTCCAATGTCGCCATGACTGCCGATTTGCATTGGGCTCGAACCGGCGTTCGGGTCCGAATTCATGACGTACACCGCGGCTTGGAGTGCGAGTTGAATCGCAATGAGCTGCTTCCCGTCTTTGGTCACGCCCAGGGTGAGGTTGCTGTAGGAGTTGAGATCGTTGGTGATGCGATGCAGCTTGCCGGCGGCGGTAGCAATCTCCCCCACCTGCCCGTTCCAGTCGCTGGTGGCGTCGTGAAAGATGAGCACCAGGTGCTCGCTATCCGGCATCCACGCGGGCTTCTGCAGGATGGCTGTACCGGCAAACACGGTCTTCTCTTTTCCGGTTTGCGGATTAAGCAGCACCATCCTGCCCAGGTTCTGACTGCCAGGATCGAGGACGGCGGCGGCGACCGACTTGCCATCCGGAGACCACGCCGGATCGGTATATCCAGGCAAGGGTAGCCGGGCAAGAACGTGCTCGCTAGTGCCATCGGCCTGGGCAATGATGAGTTTTGAGCTGGCGTCGGAGGAACTGTTTCGCAAATAGACCATCTGCCGGCCGTCGGGCGAGAAGCTGACGGCGCTGTCTACGTCATCGACCAGCTTGCGCGGCGTACCGCCCAGCACTGGGATCTGGTACAGAAATCCTAAGCCGGGATGTTGCGGATCGCCACTTACGAAATAAAGGAAATCGCCGTTCGGCGAAAAAGTCAGCCCTTCATAGCTGATCTCCGCCGCCGGCATGATTTGAGCGTTGCTGCCAGTAGCAACGTGACGCATCCATAGACTTTCTTGCCCGTGGCCTTCGTCCACCACATTGACTACATACTTACCGTCAGACGAAATCGTCGCCAGCAGGGCCTTGCCCGAGTTGGTGAGCTTCTCCATGCTCATGTTCTGGAAAGGCACGGGCCCGGAATCGCCCAGCCACTGAGAAAACTTCCTATAGAAACCATAGATTCCAACCGCGACCATCAACAAACTCAGCACCAGGACTAAGGTGGCGCCGCTGCGATGCCGCCGCGCAGTCTCCAGCACGACGGATGAGCTGGATGCCCGATCCACCTGTCGCCTATCACGCGCCGCCAAAGTTGACGATGACGAAGCTGCGGCCACCCGCGCTTGCGACGCGTGCCCCGTGCTATCACGCTTCAGTCGCTTCAAGTCGGCCCGCATCTCGGCCGCGCCCTGGTAGCGGAGGTCGACATCCTTCTCCAAAGCCTTGTCGACAATCTCCACTAGCTTGAGGGGAACCGACGGATTCAGCTCGCCAACCGAGCGGGGGTTGCGATCGAGGATGCCCTGAAAAATGACGGCCGAAGTGTTGCCGTCGAAGGGGATTTTGCCGGTGGTCATCTCATACAGGATTGCGCCCATGGAGAACAGATCGCTGCGTCCGTCCAGCTCCTCGCCCCGCGCCTGCTCGGGAGACATATACGCCACGGTCCCGACCGCAATTCCGGGCGAGGTGAGATGGAGCGGAGCGCTTGTCGCAGCATCGCCGGCCACGGTTTCCAGCGCCGCGCGACGGTCATACGTCAGCTTCGCCAGCCCAAAATCGAGGATCTTGGCCTGCCCGCGGGTAGTCAGAAAAATGTTGGCCGGTTTCAGGTCGCGATGCACGATGCCTTGGTGGTGGGCGACATCGAGCGCATCGGTAATCTGGATTCCGATGTCGAGGACCTTATCCAGCGGAAGCGAATGGCCGTCGATCTTCTCGGCGAGGCTTTCGCCTTCGAGCAACTCCATGGCGATGAAGTGTTGCCCATCGCACTCCTCGATGGCGTAGACGGTGCAGATGTTGGGATGGTTCAGCCCGGAGGCGGCGCGCGCCTCCTGCTTGAACCGCTCCAGAGCGTATGCGTCCCGCTCGAAGTCGCGGGACAGGAATTTCAGCGCCACGTGGCGGCCCAGCCGGCTGTCCTCGGCTTCGTACACTACTCCCATGCCGCCGGAGCCCAACTTCTTCAGCACGGTGTAGTGCAGGATGCTTTTCCCGATCAGGCTTTCCAAGCTCTCGACTCCTCAGTATTCGACTCTATTGCGCCGCCAGAGTTACCGTCAAGGAGGGCGCTAGCTTTGGGCGTAGTCAAACCTGACTGCGTTTGAGAAGCCCAAGAAGACCAGCGCCATAGAAGTGGCCGATCAATTCATTTCAGACGCAAAGAAGCCGTCCCCGCGAGGGGCGGCTCTTGCCTGCTAGCCATTTTCCAGGTCCGTTGGCTTCAACAACCGGAAGACGTGTTTGGCCGCTCCCGCCGGACCGCCCAAATCCTGCAGGCAATCGAAGAACGTAATCAGGCCCCGGAGTATTCACCGCAGCTCAGACGCCGGGCTGCAGGCCGCTCCACCCAAACATCCACTTCTCACAGGTTCTCTACGGAAAATGTACTTTAATTCCGCAACGCACCCTGCATCTTGCGCCCATTGGTAGGACGGAGCTGCGACTTTACCTTACTCAATGGACGGCCGATGGTGGACGCCCCGTCCAGAACCAGCCGGCATACTTGGTTAATGTAGCGCTCGCTAAGGTCAGCGTGACGGATGAGAAAGCGCATGTAGATTGCGCCGTAGAGAATGTCGAGCACGAGATCGAGGTCGAGGTCCTGGGGGAGTTCGCCACGCTCGATTCCACGGCGCAGTGTCTGGTAAGCCTCCTGCCGCCGCGGTCGGAGGAACCGCTTTCGAAAAGCTTCGATCAGCTCGGCATCCGACTGGCCGCCGGCGATTACCGCGGACACAATGCGGCCGCGCCGCGAATGAAGAATGCGCAGGAACTGGTTCATCTGCAGGCTCATGTCCCCGTAGACGGAGCCGCAATCGGGAAAGTGCAGCTGGCTCTCGGCGCTGGAGGCGAAGGCGTCCACCACCAGTGCGCCTTTATTGGGCCACCAGCGATACACCGTGGCTTTTCCCACGCCTGCGTCAGCGGCAATGGCTTCGATGGTGAGGTCGGCGAAACCGGTCTTCTGCAGCAGCTTCAGCGTACTGCGCAGAGTGGCCTGACGAGAATGTTCGCAGCGCGGCCGGCCCGGACGGCGTTTGCTGCCAGCTTGCTCACCCGCCTGCTTTTGTTCAGAAGATGCCATTTCCTAGGTAACCAGGCCCGCTCTATTGAATCCAATACGTATCGTATCGTATCATAGCAATTGCGCTTCTCACGACTAGGTAAACAGTAGTCGCCTTTATCCGGCCCTGATTGGAGTTTCACCCGACCGATGTGGATTGTTGCTTTAGCGCTGCGGCGCCCTTACACCTTCGTCGTGATGGCGCTGGTCATCATTCTGCTCATGCCGTTGGTCGTCTTGCGCACGCCGGTCGACATCTTCCCCGCCATTAATATTCCGGTCGTCAGCGTGGTTTGGAACTTCACCGGTTTCTCCCCCGGCGACATGGCTGACCGCATCATCACCAACTCCGAACGCGGCATGACGGTCACGGTCAATGACATCGAGCACATCGAGTCGCAATCGGTCAACGGGGTTGGCGTCATCAAGATCTTTTTTCAACCGCAGGCCAATATCCAGACCGCACTGGCGCAGGTGACCGCAATTGTGCAGACCACGGTGCGTGGTCTGCCGCCTGGAACCACTCCCCCGCTGGTCATCAGCTACTCGGCATCTTCGACGCCGATTGTCCAACTCGGCATCAGCAGCAAGACCATGCCGGAGCAGCAACTGTTCGACCTCGGCCAGAATTTCATTCGCAGCCAGTTGGCCACCGTGCAGGGCGCGGCTACGCCTTATCCCTATGGCGGCAAAATCCGCCAGGTACAGGTAGATCTGGACCTGCCGCAGCTGGAGGCCCACGGGCTTTCGCCCAGCGACATTGTCAACGCCGTCAACGCCCAGAATGTCATCACTCCGTCCGGCACCGCGAAAATTGGCGAGCTGGAATATCAGCTGGAGATGAACAGCGCTCCGCAAACCATCGCCGAGCTAAACAACCTTCCCGTCAAGACCGTCAATGGGTCCACCATCTACTTGCGCGATGTAGCGCACGTGCGCGACGGCTTTGCGCCGCAGACCAACATTGTCCGCCAGGACGGCGTGCGCGGCGTACTGATGTCGATTTACAAAACGGGTTCGGCATCGACCATCACGATCGTGCAGGCCGTCAAGAATATGGTACCGATCGCCTTGCAGACGCTGCCGCCTGGCGTTACCGTTAAACCGCTGTTCGATCAGTCGCTGTTCGTGCGCGCCTCCATCAACGGCGTGCTGCGCGAAGGGTTAACGGCCGCTGCGCTTACGGCAGCCATGATCCTGCTTTTCCTGGGCGACTGGCGTCCGACCATCGTCATTTCGATTTCGATTCCGTTGTCCATCTTCGTGTCGGTGCTGCTGCTAAGCGCGCTGGGCGAAACCATCAACATCATGACGCTGGGAGGTCTGGCACTGGCCGTCGGCATTCTGGTGGACGATGCCACGGTGGAAATCGAGAACATCGAGCGCAACCTTGCCCAAGGCAAGGAGATGCGGCGAGCGATTCTGGATGGCGCATCGCAAATCGCCGTACCCGCCTTCGTTTCCACGCTGTCGATCTGCATCGTGTTTGTGCCGATGTTTTTCCTCGCCGGCGTGGCCCGCTATCTCTTCGTACCGCTGGCGGAAGCCGTGTGCTTCGCGATGCTGGCTTCTTACTTCCTGTCGCGAACTTTGATCCCGACGCTGGTGATGTTCATCATGCGGGGACATGAGCACAAGGCGGCGGGACCGAAGACAATTTTCGGCCGCTTCCAGCGCGGCTTTGAGCGCGGCTTTGACCGCTTCCGCAATGGCTATTACCAGCTGCTGGAGACCACGCTGGAGCATCGCAAGGTTTTCGCGGCGTGCTTCATCGCGTTCTGCGTGCTTTCGATGGTGCTGGTGTTCTTCCTGGGGCAGGATTTCTTTCCCACCGTGGACGCGGGCCTGATGCGGCTTCATGTGCGCGCGCGCTCCGGCCTGCGGGTTGAGGAAACCGCGCGGCTGTGCGACCAGATCGAGCAGTATCTGCGGCAGCAGATCCCCAAAGATGAACTGAACACGATTCTGGACAACATTGGTCTGCCGTATTCCGGTATCAACCTGTCGTACAGCAACTCGGGCGTGATCGGGACCAGCGATGCCGAAATTTTGGTGGGCTTGAACTCGGAGCACCATCATCCGACCGAGAATTACATTCGCAAGCTGCGCCAAGAGCTGCCGGGGCGATTCCCCGGTGTGGAGTTCTTCTTCCAGCCCGCCGACATCGTCACCCAGATTCTGAACTTTGGCTTGCCGGCGCCCATCGACATCCAGCTTACCGGCCCCGACATGGCGGGCAACTACGCTATTGCGCAGCAGATCTCGAACCAGCTGCGTCGCGTGCCCGGCACCGCCGACGTGCACGTGCAGCAGATGCTGGATTTGCCGACGCTGCACATGGACATCGATCGGACCCGCGTTACCCAGGTAGGGATGAATGCTCGCGACGTGGCGCAGAGCGTGCTGGTTTCGCTCAGCGGCAGCTTTCAAACCGCGCCCAACTTCTGGCTGAATCCCAAGAACGGCGTCAGCTACCAGGTCGCGGTGCAGTCTCCGCAATATCGCGTGACCTCGATGCAGGACCTGATGAACACGCCGGTCAACGATCCCAGCACCCCCAACGCACAGGTGCTGGGCAATCTGGTGCAACTCACACCGGTATCGCGGGCGGCGGTGATCTCGCATTACAATGTGCTGCCGGTCATCGATGTTTACGCCAGCACGCAAGACCGCGATCTGGGTGGCGTGGCCCGCGATATCAACAAGGTGCTGGAGCCGTTCCGCCAGCACCTGCCGCGCGGTACGCAGCTGATCGTTCGCGGCCAGATAGTAACCATGAATAGTTCGTTTCTGGGTCTTGGCGTCGGGCTGGTGATGGCCATTGTGTTGGTTTATTTTCTGATCGTGGTGAACTTCCAGTCGTGGCTCGATCCCTTCATCATCATCACCGCCCTGCCCGGCGCGCTGGCGGGCATCTGCTGGATCCTGTTGCTCACTCGTACCACGTTGAATGTACCGTCGCTCACCGGCGCCGTGATGTGCATGGGCGTAGCCACGGCGAACTCAATCCTGATGGTGTCTTTTGCCCGCGACCGGATGCAGGCAGGAATTCCGGCAGTCCAGTCCGCCCTGGAAGCCGGATACACGCGTATTCGCCCGGTACTGATGACGGCGCTGGCCATGATTATCGGTATGTTGCCGATGTCTCTGGGGCTGGGCGAAGGTGGCGAACAGAACGCGCCGCTGGGACGCGCTGTTATTGGTGGGCTGCTGTTCGCAACCGTGGCGACGTTGTTTTTTGTGCCCACCGTCTTTGCCATGATTCATAGCCACCGGGAAGCCCGGCAGGCCGAGGCCCAGCAGTAATAGAATTCAGGGAGTCCTATACGAAAACGATGGACACGCAGCACAATCCGGCCGGGGAGAGCGAAGACCGCTTGCCGCCGAACCGTTCTGGCGAAGACGAAACCCACCGTGACGCCGACCACCGCGACGATGGCGGTGGGGCCGGTCACGCTCCTGCGGAAATAACCCCTCCGCCTAAGCTTCCCGCTGCTCCTCCCCGAAAAGCGCTATGGCTGATTGGGGTGGTGTTGTTGGTGTTGGCAGCGGCCGGTGTCGCGGCTATGGTGATGCGAATTCACGATAGCCATGTCCTGGCCAGCAATACCGAGCAGAATTCCGTTCCAACGGTGGCCGTGGTGCATCCCACAGCGGAAAAGGCGGACGAGGAACTCGTACTGCCGGGCACGCTACAGGCCTACGTTGAGTCTCCGATCTACGCCCGCACCAACGGTTATTTGCTGCGCTGGTACCGGGACATTGGCAGTCACGTCAAGAAGGGTGAACTGCTGGCGGATATCGATACGCCCGAGGTAGATCAGGAGCTTTTGCAGACGCGGGCGGCGCGGCAGCAGGTGATGGCCGCGATGGACTTGGCCAAGATCAATGCCGACCGCTACCAGGCTTTGCGCAAGACCGACTCGGTATCGCAGCAGGAAGCCGACACCCAGAGCAGCGGCTATCAACAGGCCATGGCAAATCTGGCCGCGGCTGATGCCAATGTGAAGCGACTGGAGCAGTTAGAAGGCTTCAAGCATGTCTACGCTCCGTTTAACGGAGTGATCACGCGGCGCACGGTGGATCCCGGCACCTTAATCACGGCCGGAAACTCCGGTACAACGGGCGCCAGAGAGCTCTTCGACATGGCCCTTACCGATCCCTTGCGCGTGTATGTGTCAGTTCCACAGGCCTACGCTCCGGCCATTAAGGTCGGGATGCAGGCAGTGGTCACGCTCCAGGAATTTCCCGGGCAGAAATTCACCGGCACGGTGGTGCGCACCGCCGACTCCATCGATACCACAACTCGCACCTTGTTGACCGAAGTAGACGTTCCCAACAAAGACGGCAAGCTGCTGCCCGGGTCCTTTGGCGAAGTACATTTCAAGCCCCAGATCAACGCCCAAAAGGTCACGGTCCCAGTCAATGCCATGTTGTTCCGCACCCAGGGTGCTCAGGTTGCCGTGGTCGCCGCCGACGGCAAAGTGCAGTTGCGGCGCATCAGCATTGGCCGGGACTACGGCACCACGCTGGAGGTTGTCGGCGGGGTGGACGTCAACGATCGCATTATCGTCAACCCTTCCGATTCGATTGAAGATGGGCAGAAGGTGAACGTCGCTCCCGAACGCCAGGGGGGCCAGCAGTCATGAAGTGGTTGACCCTGGCAGCCAGTGTCGCGGTCAGCGGATTGTTGACCGGATGCGTGGTTGGCCCGAACTATAAACGTCCTCCAGTGCAGACTCCGACGGCGTATAAGACGCCAGACCCCTGGCGGGAAGCGGCCCCCAAAGATTCGATTCCCAAGGGGGCATGGTGGGAAGTTTTCAACGATGCCGAACTGAGCGCCTACGAGCAGCAATTGCTTAACGCCAACCAGTCTTTGGTGGCGGCAAAGGAACGGCTGGAAGAAGCACGCGCGCTGGCCCGCGTCACCTCGGCAGGATTCTTTCCCCAAGGCTCGGTCGATCCTAATGCCTCGCGCAATCGCTATTCGGGTCGTCGGCCGGAAGTCGTAACTCTCGGCAATCCGCTGACCCAAAGCACCTACGAGATTCCATTCTTAGTGAACTATGAGCCCGACCTCTTCGGCAAAGTGCGGCGAAACATGGAAGCGGCGAACGCTAATCTGCAGTCGACCGCGGCCGACATGTACAACGTGGACCTGGTCCTGACGGCCGAGCTTGCGGCCGACTATTTCAGCTTGCGCGAACTCGATGCCGAGACCCAGGTGGTGCAGGAGTCGGTCACCATTCAGCAGAAGGGCCTGCAGTTGGTGGAGGACCGCCATAACGGCGGAGTGGCTTCGGGCCTGGACCTGGCGCAACAGCAGACCCTGCTCGATTCCACGGTCACGCAAGTCTACCTGGTGCAGCAGCAGCGTCAGCAGTATGAACATGCGATCGCGGTGCTGACAGGCAATCCCGCCGCAAGCTTCACGGTACCGGTGCGGCCGCTGAATACCAAACCGGCGCCGGTTCCGCTGGGCGTGCCTTCTGACCTGCTGGAACGGCGCCCCGACATCGCCACCGCCGAGCGCCAGATGGCCTACCAGAATGCGCTGGTAGGCGTTGCCACTGCGGCTTTCTATCCCCAACTCACGCTCACCGGGACCGGAGGCTACCAGAGCACCAGCATCACCAGTCTGCTTACTTCGCCGAACGCGATCTGGTCGCTGGGAGGCGACCTGCTGCAGCCCATCTTCAACGGCGGACGCAACCGCGCCAACCTGGCTGCGGCCAAACACACCTACGATGAGTCGGTGGCAAACTATCGCGAGTCGGTGCTGGTCGCCTTTCAGCAAGTGGAAGACGGCCTGACTGGACTGAACGAGCTAGCGCAAGCGGCTGGCACCCAGAACGCCGCGGTGTCCGACGCGCGACGCGCCCTGGAGATTGCTAACAACCGCTATGTCGGCGGGGTGACCAGCTACCTCGACGTGATCACCGCGCAATCGACCCTGCTCAGCAATCAACGGCTGTTGACGCAACTGTCCGGCCAGCAAATGGTCACCGAGGTGTACCTGGTGAAAGCGCTGGGCGGAAGCTGGGACGCTTCGCAAATCCAGAACGAGCAAGTCCATCCCAAAGCGATCCAGGCGATACAGCAGTGAAAGCCAGCAGTTAGCAGTTAGCAATGCGGCTTGGCAGCGAGGGCGTTTAGTTATTGCGGCGAGGTTCCGGCCGGCTCGCTGGGATGGGCTTGGCTTTCGTGCTTATGGAAGAGTTTATGGTCGATGTCCGGCCAGAACTCCAAGAACAAGTTCCCCAGGCACCCGTAGCCCAAAGCCGTGGCGGCGCGACCGGCAGTCAGACCAACGCCGCGGTCCGACTGCGGGTAATAGGCATTGGAGATCGTTCCCGCCGTAATTGCTCCCAGGACGTTTGAGAAATGAAATGTTTGGCCGCCTGAGTCTTTTCTGGCGACGAATTCCTCCTCTAACGCGGTCCAAGTCCGTTTCTTGATGCTGCCCTCACCCACGCGGAAGTAGCGGGGGTCCTGCTTGAACAGCACGGGATAGAAGTAGTTGCTGAAGAAGTTGCTATCCGCATTATCGGCCAGTGCCGCGGCATACCTCTTGCCGAAGCCCGCAGCTCCCTGGCCGTACCCGGCAAAGGAATTGGTGGCTTGTCCCAGTCCCGCGGTCAGTCCCGCCGAAACGAAGTTGAACGGATCAATCATGGTTCTAGCCATCAGTTGAAACTTCTGCTTTGAGCTGAGGGGTGGGGCATTCTTGACACTCGTCATACCGAACATGGGAACGATACCCAGCGCGCGCTGCTTCTCCTCTTGCTTTAAAACATCTTCCGAACTCAAAGGCTGGGGGGCGCCCGCCTGAGGCGCCTGCGATTGGGTTGACGCTGGCGCGGAGCTGTTATTGGGTGACGCTGGTTGCTGAGCGAGAACAGGGAACGAGAAAGCTCCTGTACATACAACCGCGATAGCGAGACGAGCTAACAATGTCATAGAACAAACCATCCTGCCGGCACCCCAACAATTAGCGCCAGACAGGTGCCTTCACCAGTTGTGCCAGGTTCTTAGATGCTTGGCCAGCACTGGAAGGCTAACATTCCTTGAGTTTGCAGATTAGTTCCCGGCGTCGAATTCGGCGCTAATAAGTCTTTCCCCGGAGCGGGCTGTACAGTTCCCAAAGCTTCTGAGTTATTTGGGTCAAAAGGCCGCAAGTCCAGTCTGGCAGCCAAACGATAACACAGAGGTTGAATTCGGCGGCCCGATTGCAGGACCGGAGTCAGGCGCCCACCGCTACCGGCCTGACTTTGGCCGCACGAACCAGGGCCAGCGCCGTCACGTCATTGTGTTCCGGGGCCGTGTGTAGGAACTGCTTTACGCCGTCAAGAATGACAGTGGCAATCTCGCGGGCGTTGTCCTGCGGCGCCTGCTCGAAATGTTCTTTGACGCGATGCAGCCCGAACTCTTCTTTCTTGTAAGCCGCCTCGACGACGCCGCGCGAAACCAGCAGCAAGGAAGCTCCATGTTGCAGCGCGGCGGTAGGCGCTTCGTACGTCGATGCGGAGAACAATCCCAGCGGCAATCCCGTAGCCGGCAGTTCGACAATACCCGAGGGATCGCGCAATAGTCCCGGTGTATGTCCAGCGTTGGAATAACAGATGGTGCCGAGGTCCTCGTTGTAACAACCGAGGAAAGCCGCGCAGGACCGCACCCCGGCAGCCGCACGGCGAATGCTCAGGTTCAGTTCGAGGCAGAACTCCATCATCATGTCCGCCTCATTGATGTCCTCTTGCTCGAAGCGGTCCTTCCCCAGCTTCTGAAACGTCTGCCGTGCCGCATCCACGATGCCGTGGTTTTCCTCATGTACGCCGGCGATGTCCAGCAGGCCAAAAATCACGCGGCATCGATTGGCGCGAAGGAAGTGATAAAGGTCGCCACCCACTCGCCTGCCGTGGACCATGCCCGCGATGTCGGCTCCCAGCAACGGCGGGAACTCCGCGCGGCTGGCAGCGGCTGGGATTGCGTTGCGTTCGCGTTGGAAAGAAAGTTTCATAAGGGCGTTGGCAATCATAGCGGAAATTCAGCGGAATGCAACATCGCAGTCGTGGTGCAAGTGCTGCTCATTGGTGACAATGGGACGTGGCCGGTTCCGGGAACGCCGCCATCATTTCAATGGCACGATAAGATAGGTGGGCCTTTAGGAGGCTGGCTGCGTGCGCATTGTGAGTGTGGGAGAGATTCTATGGGACGTGATCGGCGAAACCGAGTACCTGGGCGGCGCTCCGCTGAACTTTGCCGCTCATGCCCAAAAGCTCGGGCACGAGGTCTTTCTGGTCAGCGCCGTGGGCGAGGACGAACGCGGCCGGCGCGCGCTCGACCGCTTGCGGCAGCGGGGAATCTCAACCGAGTTTGTGCAGGTGCTTCCGGACAAGAATACCGGCACGGCCGAGGTTGAACTCGACGGTGACGGCAAGCCGATGTTTCGCATCGTGCGTCCGGCAGCCTACGAGTGCGGTGCTTTTCCGGCCGGAGAATCAGGGTGGAGGCGGACTACGCCAACTCCAGTTCAATCTTCTTCGCTTCCCGATCCAGCATAGCAATTCGAAAGCTGCGAATCTGGCCGGCGTGGACAGCTTCTGGTTTGGGTGCTCCCCTAGCAGGCGTGCTGCCCTTCCAGCGGGCCTGCAGCATGGAGCTTAGCGAGGACAAGTCCGCTTTCGCTTCCGGCTTGGCCTCTTCCTCAGCCGAAGCCGGGACCGTGATTCGACACATGGCGTGGATTCCCTCACCCAGTTCCACACGCGCCTGCCCGGCCGATTCCTCGATGATGCGGCCGGTGACTACATCGCCTTGTTTGTGCTCGGCTATGTATTCATCCAGACTGGTGGGAACCAGTTGTTTCATGCTCAAGCGCAACAGCCGCCGTTCGGTGTCCACCGCGAGCACCTGTGCCTTGACCGATTGCCCAACCTTCAACACGTCTTGCGGATGGTTAATGCGCTTCTCGGCACTGATCTCGCTGACGTGGACCATGCCCTCGACGCCTTCAGCCAGTTGCACAAACGCGCCGAACTTGGTAATGCTAGTGACCCCGCCCGCAATCGCTGTGCCCGCCGGAAACCTCTTCGCCACATCCGCCCAAGGATCGCCCAGCGCCTGCTTCAGTCCCAGAGAAATGCGCTGTTCGCCAACGTTCACACCCAGGACCACCACTTCCACGGTGTCGCCGGGTTTCACTACGTCGCTGGGCGTTCTCACCCTCTTGACCCACGACATCTCCGAGATATGAATTAGCCCTTCGATTCCAGGCTCGAGTTCGACGAACGCGCCAAAGTCAGCAATACGGGTAACAGTTCCGCGCACGCGCTCGCCAGTCCGATACTTTTCGGCAACCGAATCCCAAGGGTGCGGCTGCAGCTGCTTCATGCCCAGCGAAATACGCTGCTTCTCGATGTCAATCTTCAGGACTTTAGCTTCGATTTCCTGGCCGACCGAGAGCACGTCGGCGGGCTGGTTAACTCGCCCCCACGAAATATCCGAAACATGCAGTAGACCGTCAACTCCGCCAAGTTCGACGAAAGCGCCATACTCGGCGAGGGTGCGAATTGTACCGGTCACGATGTCGCCTTCCTTCAGCTCTGAATACTTGCGTTCCTTGCCGGCGCGCTCTTCTTCCTCGGCGACGACGCGCCGGTCCACCACCACGTCTTCCTCCGCAGTGTCGAGCTTGATGACCCGGCAGCGGATTTCCTGCTCCACCAATTTCTCCATTTCGGCTGCGTCGCGAACCCCGCTGCGCGAGGCCGGCATGAAGGCGCGTACTCCCACATCGACGCTGAAACCGCCCTTGATCAAGCCAGTCACCGTGCCGACGATGGTGGACTTCTCGGCAAAGGCCCGCTCCAGCGATGTCCAGTCCGTGGGCCGCGCAATCTTAAACCGCGTGAGTTCGTAGTAGCCTTCCGGATCGCGACCTTTGACCGTCACTGGAAACTTGTCGCCGGGCTTAGGCGTCTCGCCGGTGCCTTCGAACGCCGTCAGCGGCAGGATGCCTTCGGTCTTGTAGCCAATGTCGAGCAAGACCGACTCGGCGGAAACAGTGACCACGGTGCCTTCCAATTGCCGGCTGCCGTTTTCAATTTTGTGCGAGTGGCTTTGCTCGAACTGCGAGAGGAGATCGCCGAAAGATTCGCTGGATTCAGGGTCAAATTGCGATTCAGAATTGGATTGGGATTCAGGAATGTTTGGATTGGACATGAAGAGCTTACAGCCTCACCGTTGGAAGATCCCGATCAGGATATCATCGGGTGACTTTCGTAGCCTTTGAGCCGACATTTTTCCTCGAACAGTCAAAGTCCGTTCGAGAACCGACATTGCATTTCGGCTATGGCGCGTGCAGTGCGAAAATCGAGCGCCACAGGCGTGGAATAGCTTAGCCCAGGACGCAGCCGCAGGCGGAGTCCTGGGGGCGCTGCAAAATCAATTCGAGTCCCGTAGGGACGACAGAGCTTATCGTCAGCCGGAGAAGTGCGTAGCATTCCCTCACACCCAACCACTATCAAGCTTCCCGCATGCCACAGTTGCCATCCAAATGCCTGGAGGCTGAGAAATTATGATTCGCAAACTGAAGTCCGGCGAATACCGCCTTTACTCGCGCAAGAAAGATGCCAAGACCGGCAAGCATCGTAATCTGGGAACGTTTGGCAGTCGCGAGAAGGCCGAAGCCCACGAGCGCGCCGTGCAGTACTTCAAGCGGCACTGAACGCGACATTTAATCATCCACAAAACAGGTTCGCAACGGATATAGAAGCGCTAAAATATCCATTATCGGCGAGGATGCTATGGCAACAGCAACGCGTTTACCGTTGACGGCGGGCGAATACCTGCGGACCAGCTACAGTCCAGATTGCGACTACGTTGACGGCGAACTGCAGGAGAGAAACGTGGGCGAGCTGGATCATGCGGAAATTCAGGGCGCGCTGGTGCAATGGTTTCGGAATCACGGCAAAGAATGGAACATTCGAAGCTTGCCCGAAATTAGAATACAAATCACGCCGACGCGCTTTCGTGTCGCCGATGTTTGCCTAATTTCGCGCAACGAGCCGGCCGAGCAAGTGCTGCAACGGCCTCCTATCGCCGTCATCGAAGTTCTCTCTCCCGAAGACCGCATCTCGCGCTACCAGGAACGTTTCCAGGACTATCGCCAGATGGGTATTCGCCACATCTGGGTCGTGGACCCGCAAACCCGCCGTGGCTATGACTGCTCCATTGGGAGCTGGATCGAAACCAACTCCTTGGCGGTCGAGAATTCTTCCATCGCGGTCGATCTTTCCGTGATCTTCGCGGAGTTGGGTTAGCCGGACATTCGGGCTTAGTGCAAGCGATTCTCCGCCTCCCCGACGGCCCCAATCCTAGACAACCTCGAATAGGATCGTTCCTTTTTCCGTAGCGCTTGAGTATTGTTATTATTGTTATGTTATTTTATGCTTGTTATGTATTCATCAGTATGTTAATGTGGCGTCCTGTTGAGGGGAGACATTTCAATCAAGGAGGAATTGCCTATGGAACGCTCAGTAGATGCAATCAGAGCCCACGCCGTCAAAGAGTACGTCGCAGTCGCTCGCCGTAGAGGGGAGAAGCTGGTGCGCATCGTGGCCGGCGACGTTCATCGCGCCTTGAAACTAAAAAATCGGGTTCCGAATGTCTGCAATGCTCTAAAGTCCAGGATATTCCTCGACCAAAACCATTTGGCGATTGAGGATGTGTCGGGTCCTCCGTCCGGAATGGGAACGCGGGTGATCTACACCTACCGCTTGCTCGACGAAAAAGAACCGCGAGTCGAAGCGGCGCGGACACCGAGCTTCGAGAAGTTACGAGGTCTGCTAAAGGAATCCTTGCAGTCTCTGGGCGGCGGCGAGACCTTCTTGCGTAATGAGCGGAACAGGTTCCATGGACACGCTGCGGCGGAGGAAAAGTGAGCCTGGTCTATTGGGACACCATGCTGTTCATCTACTGGCTCGAGGCCCATCCCAAGCACGGGTCGCAGGTGCAGCGCGTTCATCGGCAGATGTCTCAGCGCGGCGACGAGCTCTGCACCAGCGTCTTCACCATGGGAGAAATTCTGACCGGCGCGTATAAGACAGGCCACACTAGCGAAGCGGAGCAAGTCCGCAAGTACTTTGAAGGCGACTCAGTGCGCATTCTTCCTTTCAATCTGGAGGCCGCCGACCGTTACGCGAAGATACGCGCGCAGCATCGCGTCTCGCCCGCTGACGCGATCCATTTGGCCGCAGCATCCCTAGCGCAGGTGGACGTCTATCTCACCAACGATGAACGCCTAAAGAAATTACTCATCGACGGCATCCAGTTCATCGTGGGATTGGATGGCAGCATCTTCTGACGTACCGGGCTTGCCAGGTTATTTCCCCGCCTTCGTCCATTGCTCCACCCACTCATTCACCGTCTGGTACCACAGCCGGCTGTTCTGCGGCTTGAGCACCCAGTGGCCTTCGTCGGGGAAATACAGCATCTTGGACGGAATCCCCAGCCGCTGCACGGTGGTGAACAACTGGAATCCCTCCGACACGTCGAGCCGGTAGTCGAGCTGCCCATGCACAACTAAGATCGGTGTCTTGAAGTTGGTGGCAGACAGCGCCGGCGACCACTTGCGATACATCTCGCGATTCGTCCACGGCGTGCCTTTGAACTCCCACTCGTTGAACCACAGCTCTTCCGTCGTGCCGTAGGCTGACTCGGTGTTGAACATGCCGTCATGCGAGACCAGGCACTTGAAGCGCGTGGTGTGGCCTTCAATCCAGTTGATCGCGTAGCCGCCGTAACTGGCGCCCAGCGCGCATTCGCGGTCCTTGTCGATAAAGGGATACGTCTTCTCCGCGTAGTCCAGCCCCAGCATTAGGTCCTGAAACGGAGGCCCACCCCAGTTGCCGTTGATAGCGTCGATAAACTTTTGCCCGTGGCCGGTCGAACCGTGGAAGTTGACCATCACTACCACGTAGCCGTTGGCGGCGAACAGCTCGGGGTTCCAGCGATAGGACCAGTCATCGCCCCAGGCGCCCTGCGGTCCGCCGTGGATCAGGAACTTCACCGGATACTTCTTGCTCGCATCCTAATTCGGCGGCTTGACCACGAAGCCCTGGACTTTGTCTTTCACCGCGCCGTTGAACCAGAAAGATTCCAGCGGCTGCATCTGGACTTGCGAGAGCACCGCGCCGTTGAGGTTCGTCACTGGCTGCGCTTTCGACAACAGACAATCGGGAATACTGTACGCGTTCGGCGGCACGGCCATGCGGCACTGCGGAAATTCCAGGGCTGCACTATATATCTCGTTCGGCGCGGTGACCGCCATGCGATCGAAGAGCAGCATCTTGCCGTCCGGCGTCGGGGTTGGGCTGTCATTGAATCCCGCCACAAGTTCCTGCGGCCAGGGATTCTCCACCCCATCACGTGCAGAACCGGCACGCGATGGGGACCCCGAATTCGTTGCAGTCACATTGATCGCATAGATCGGCGCGCCGCCTTCATTCTCGGCCGTGAAATAGATGGTCTTCGAGTCCGGAGCCCACGCCATGGAATCCACCCAGCGATCGAAGTTCGGGGTCAGGTCGGTGATCTTGCCGGTCGCGCGCTCGTACCGCATCAGGCGAAAACGATCGCTCTCATAGCCACCGCGCAGCTGCGAGCGGTAAGCAATGTAATTGCCATCCGGCGAATACCTTGGCGTACTGTCGCTGCCGGGATTGGTGGTGATCTTCTTGGGCGTTCCGCCCGCGACCGGCACAAGGAAGATATCGCTGTTGGTACTGGTGGCTTGCACCTCGTCAATGTTGCTGCTGTAGGCGACCTCTTTGCCGTCCGGCGAGAACTGATACTGATCCTGCCCGCCCAGGCTGAACGGGGGAACGTCGTGAGCGCCGGGCGTCAGATCCCGCGCCACTCCTCCGTCGGCTGAGATCACGAACAGGTGGCTATACTTGCCGTCGAAGTAGTGGTTCCAGTGGCGAAACATCAACTGCGTAAAGATGCGGGCCTTCACCTTAGACTTGGCACGCTCTTCATCGCGCTGCTTGTTGCAGGCATCGTCTGCGCAGTCGGGATAAACCGACGAGACGAAGAGGATGCCCTTGCCGTCAGGTGACCATACTCCACCAGAAGCTTCGGTCGAGATGGTGGTCGCCTGACGCGGCTCGCCGGTCAGCATGCCGCTGGAGGAGTCGAAGTCTTGCAGCCAGATCTGCGAGACGCCATCGCGCGACGACTCGAAGAGCACGCGCTTGCCATCCGGGGCGAAGCGAATGCGGTCTTCGCCCGGACCGGTCGCAGGAGTAAGCCGTCGCGCTTCGCCACCGCTGACGGCAACGATCCACAGATGCGGCTTGCGGCTGTTCTCGTCCAGGTTGACATCGACCGCGGAAAACGCCACCCACTTACCGTCAGGCGAGACGATGGGTTCGCCCACCCGCTTGAGCTGCATCATATCTTCAAAAGTGAAGGGACGTTTGCTCTGCGCAAATCCAGTGAGCGAGCAGCAGACAAGGAAAAGAACGAGACGCCGTAACATGAAGCCTCCAGGCGCACCTGCACTCCGGCAAGCGCAGGTTGCGCCGCTGGGAGTCCAACAACGAAGAGTCGTGGTAGCGTGCGCCAAAAACTGGTTAGTCTAAATCACCCAAGGAGATAAGCGAAACGCGAGCGCCGGCAGTTGCCTGGGGGGAACGAACAAAGGACCGCGCCGTGCGGTCCTCATTCGCGACAAAACCCCGCATCTATGAACTGGCTTTGGGTTGTTCCGGAGCGGCTTTGTCGACCTCCTTCACCGCAGCCTCCGCCGCTTCGAATCCGATCGTAGAGTGCGTCCCATCGCAAAAGGGCTTATTGACCGAGCCGCCGCAGCGGCATAGCGAAAACGCCGTCTTGCCGGTGAGATCGTAAGCATTGCCGTCAGCATCCACCAGTTCGATTGCGCCCTCGGGGGCTTCCACGCGGAACGGCCCATTCCTGCGGGCCATAATTTTCACTTGCGCCATGTCTCCTCCACTCCTATCGGCACGGTACGCGCCGTTTGACCATTGTAACGGAGGGTTCAGCCCGCCGTGCACCGCAAGATCTTGGCGCTTCAGAGTTCCGCCGAATTCACGATCGTTACCCTAGTCAGGGAAGCGCTCTTCTTTCATCAGGCGCAAGAGTCTACCCACGCGGTAGCTGATGGCTGATCGCTGCGGTTGCTTCTGGAACGCGACGTTAACCAGCGTGGGGGATGATGGAATTGTCATGCGGCCAGACCGATCCCCGATGATAGTTAAGCGGATTGAAGACGCGCTTTACTTGCGACAGGGTGCGCCATCGCCATCCGCTGAACATGTCGTCGCCCATCAGCCGGTTGGCAACGATGCGGGCGCGATCTTTGTTGATGACTCATGCGAATTGTGCGGCATAGCCGGCATGACCCACGAAATGAGTTGACGGCAAGCCGTGGCCGTGTTCCCTTGTGCCATGCCTTCCGGGAAAAGCGCTTTAGAAATTGTTCATGCCACGCCGGCCGATGTCGGCGAAGTGGCGCCGCTCTTCGACGCTTACCGCCAGTTCTACCAGAAGCCTCCGGACCAGGAAGCCGCGCGCCGCTTCCTGTTCGCGCGGTTAAGCAAGAATGAGTCGGTGCTCTTTTTGGCGCGGTATGAGGGACGGCCGGCTGGATTTGTCCACCTGTATCCGGTCTTCTCGTCGGTGAACCTGACCCGACAGTGGATTCTCAACGATCTGTATGTCATGCCCGAAGCGCGTCAATTCGGCGTTGGCCGGGCGCTGCTGGAACGCGCTCGCGATTTGGCCGAGGCCACGCGGGCCAACTGCCTGACCTTGGAGACAGCCAGCGACAACGTTCCCGCGCAACGGCTCTACGAGAGCCTAGGCTGGAAACGCGATAACGAGTTTTACCGCTACTTCCTGCCGATGTGAGCGGGGTTTACCACCTTTTGCCGCACGGTTTTGAAGGGGCGCTGGAAACGAACGGTTCGTCTTACTAGTAAGACGGAGGGCACAAATCTTACTAGTAAGACGTCTTACTAATAAGACGTCCCGTAAATCGAATGAAACTGCGCTTTGTATCAGGGCACGGCCGCAGCCCCGGAAAAGGCTTCTCCCCCGGGTTTTGGCATCCATTGTCCGCGGCTAAACAGTTTGTCGGAAGGGCCCGCCAGAGCAGATCTTCACCGACTGAAGTCGGGTCGGAATGGCAAAAATAGAGGACTTGCTACGGCGCAGATAAAGCTGCACCCCTGCCAATACGATTGAAGTCTATTGCCAAACTTGGATCGCGGGGCGGACCGGAACCATGGAAAGCGCAGGCCCTCGGCTTCGCTCCGCTGGGGATGACAAAGACAGACAAGGAACCGCTGCGCCGCCGCCCCAGGCAGTCGTCTTATTCGCTCCACACTGAGAGTTCGTTCCCGTTCGGATCGGAAAAATGGAAGCGACGGCCTCCGGGAAAGCCGAAAGTCTCGCGCACGATTTTTCCTCCCGCTTCCGTGACCTTGGCGTAGGTTCCTTCCAGCGAGGCAGCATAAATCACGACCAGTGGGCCGCGAGTCTTGGTGCCGTCAGGGCCGGCAGTTTGCGCGGCGGTATTGAATCCGCCGGCCAGGCGGCCGTCATGAAAGCTGGTATAGTCGGGTCCGTAATCCTGGAAGTTCCAGCCAAAGACCTGGCTGTAGAAGCGCTTGGTCGCCGCGATGTCGGTCGCGGGAAACTCGATGTAGTCGATCTGAAGATTGTGCTCTTGCCGGGCCATGCTCGCCTCGCTCCAAAGATACGTCGAAGGAGAGTAACACACTCGGGCCCAAAGGAGCACGCGCGCGACCCGTGAGGTTTCCGCAAGCGGGTGCTGGTGTCTCCGATCAAGAGTCGGGGACACCGCAGATATTTCCCGCTCCGACACTCCAGCAAGCGCAGCAGTGGCGCTTGCGGGAGCCCATCTTCGCTTCGGTTGAAATGACAAACATATGCCAGGAATGACCGGCTGATCGGCAGCAGAAGCGGTTGCGAAAGCTTTCCCCAGTTACGAGCGATTGCTCATCGGTCGAGGTAACCGAGAGACGAAGGACCCCCCGGCTCACCGTCCTTGCTCGCCGGCAAGCGTGCCCAGCAAATGAAAGGGGGCGGGAATGTCCGCGCCCCCTTCGCGCCCGAATTCCGCCGTTAGGTTATTGCTGGTCGGCCGCGCCTCCGGGCTGGGTTTCGCTGTCTACGCCGAGCTCATGGGGCGAAGGGATATTGGCCGTCTCGGGATTGAGCAAGCCCTTGTGATCGGGACCCAGGCCCAGCTTGATCAGTGCCCGCGAGTCAGGAGTGATCTTCGTCTGCCAGCCGTTGGTGGACTGGTAACGGAGCATGGCTTCTTTGGAGGCTTCGTCCCACACGCCCGTCGGCTCGCCGGTCAGGTAATGCTCGCGAATCAAAGCGCTCTGGATGGCAACCGTCCTGTCCTCATCGATGCCATGCTGGCCATGCGAATGGGCAACCGCAGCGGTCTTGGTTGAATGCTTGGAGGAATGCTGGTGAGATGAGGTGTGGGCGCTGGAAAGCTGCGCATGTTTGGGTTTTGCCTTGGTGGTTGTGGTCGCCGATGTCACTCCGGCCGTGATTAGCAACACAAAAAATATGGAAGCCAAATGAGATATACGAGTTGTTAGGGGCAACGACCACCTCTCGAGCAAGTTTATGAACAACTGAATTATCCCGCTATTGTAATGAAGCTTTAACGGATTGGGGAACTATAAAACGAGCCAGGTTCCCAGAATGAAACAGGCGGCGCCAGGTACCACTTTGGTTCGGTGCCTGAGCGCCGCCGTTTGCGTTGCCTATTGTTAACCTTGCATGAATTCCGGGGCCACTCTCCAATTACGGCAGCGTGCCTCCCATGAACACCGTTGTGTTGTCTCGACTGCCGCGCGGGCGCACCAGGAATACGATGTCCTGGCCGCTCTTGGATTGCGCTTCAATGCGGCGGAAATCTTCTTCGCTGTTCACCGGCTGCTTGTTGATCTCGACGATGATGTCGCCTTTGCCGAGTCCCGCCGTCTCACCGAAGCCGTCGGGCTTGACGTCTTGTACGATGACGCCCTTAGTGTTCGGCAACTGGTAACGATCGGCCAGATCTTTGGTGATGCCGCGCACGGTGACTCCAAACTTGCTCTCCTGCGGTTGACCTTCATCGTTGCCTTGGTCCTGTCCGCCCAGACGTGCGGCAAAGAGCTTGGCACGATCAGCGATGGTGACCTCGGCGCTCGATTCCTTGCCGTTACGAATGTAGCCGACCTTAGCAGTCGAGCCAGGCTTCAGGGACGAAATCTCGGCTACCAGTTCATCGCCGTTCTTCACCGTCTTACCATTCACCGAGACGATGGTGTCGCCGGTCACCAGGCCGGCCTTTTCGGCGGGGCCATTGGGGGTAATGCTGGCGATGGTGACGCCGCTGTTGACGCCATAAACCCGGGCCACGGCAGGATTGGGTATGGCATTGAACTGCACCCCGATGGAACCGCGTGAAACCTTGTGCTCCGAGCCAATCAGCTGGTTATAGACCGACACTACGGTGTTGGAGGGCATGGCAAAGCCAACGCCCTGATAACCGCCTCCGCTGGTGTAGATAGCGGTGTTGATGCCGATGACTTCGCCGTTCATGTTGACCAGCGGACCACCCGAGTTGCCGGGGTTAATGGCAGCGTCGGTTTGAATAAACTTCTCAAACTGGCGCTGAGGAATGATGTCGCGCCCAATCGCCGACACGATGCCGGCGGTCACGGTTTCGTTCAAGCCGAACGGGCTGCCAATGGCCAGGACCCAGTCGCCGACGCTCATAGCGTCGGAGTTGCCGAGCTTGGCTGCCGGTAGCGGCTTCTTGGCGTCAATCTTGATGACCGCCAGATCGGTTTCGGCGTCCACTCCAATTACCGTGGCAGTGTAGGTGACGGTCTCGGGATCGCCCATCAGGTTCACGCGGATGCGGTCGGCTTTGTCGACCACGTGATTGTTGGTAAGGATGTAGCCTTTGGAATCGACGATCACGCCCGATCCCAGCGAGCGCTCACGCATGTCGCCGCCACCCGGACCTTGGCCGCCGCCCTGTCCACCTTGCCCACCTTGTCCACCGAAGAAGCGGTTAAAGAAATCCTGGAAGGGATTGTCCTCGTCGCCGCCACCGGGCCCTTCGTCTTGCCCTTGTCCCGGAGGCCCCATGCGCTGATGAGGGTTCTTGATAGTCGATTCGGTGTTGATGTTCACCACCGACGGCTCCAGCTGGCGAGCGATGGTCGAGAACTGGTTCGACATCTGGACGGGCGAGGGCACCTTCAGCGGAGTAGCGTCGGCGGAAGGATTCTGCTCTTTGCCTTTTACGGCCCCAGAAACCACGGTGCCAATCAAAATACCCAGCGTAAGAGTCGCCAGGATCACCAGGGTCGAGGCAAAGCGATTGGCTTTAAATCTTTGCCTGAAACCAGAAACTTGCGGATCCATTCAGTATCCTCCGGCTAACCAGCCAGTAGAAATTATACAGTTGCCGCCACTTACCGCTTGAATTGTGTGGGGAATCCCTGCCGGTTCGCTAACTATATAGACGCAGACAGCGAGCAATTCGTCACCTGAAGCAGTTGTCAGTTGCCAGTTGTCAGAAAAGCAGGTCCCTCCGCTCCTCCCCTAACCCCTGATTTGTCATTTCTGATACACGGTCTTCCCGCCAACTACGCTGCGCAGCACCTGCGTTTTCAAAATCTCTGCTGGCGGGATTCTTGTCAGATCGCGATCCAGCACGACGAAGTCAGCCAACATGCCGGGAGCAAGCGTTCCCTTCTCTTTCTCGGCAAACTGGGCATAGGCAGCGCCGGTGGTATAAGCCGCAAGCGCTTGCTGGATAGTAATTTTCTGCTCCGGAAAATATTCCTTGGTTCCGGCTTCGTTCTTGCGCGTCACTGCCGAATAAATCCCGCGAAAGGGCGTGATCGGCTCGACCGGGTAATCGGTCCCAAAGGCCAGCGGAATCCCGCTGTCGAGAAACTGCTTCCAGGGATACGAAGTCTTCGCCCGCTCGGGGCCAATGCGCTCGACCGCCCAGTGCATGTCGGTCAGCAAATGATTCGGCTGGACGGAAGCAACCACGCCGAGTTCCTTGAATTGCTGGAATTGCCCTGGCGCTATGACCTGAGCATGTTCGATACGAAAACGGAAATCGCGCCACCGATTGTTTTCCCGCGCGTTGCGCGCGGCTTCGGCATAAGCGTCCAGCGCCATCTGCGTAGCACGATCGCCAATGGCGTGAAAGCCCAACTGGAAGCCGGCTGCGGCGCGTTCCACGGCCATGCGGTTTAGTCGATCCTGCTGGTAGCGCGGCAATCCCGAGTTGCCGGCATCATCTGAAAACGGCGCCAGCAGCGCCGCCGTGCGCGAGCCCAGCGAACCATCCATGAAGCCCTTGAGCATCGCGGTGTGCAGCATGGCATCGTCTGCAGGATGCTGCGCGCGATGCTTCTCCAGCAGGTCAACCGAGCCGTTGAAGTCGAGCCACTCGCTGATGCGCAGCGTGAGCTTCCCTTCCCGTTCCAGCTCTTCGTAAGTGAGAAAGTCTTCCCAGTCTGAATAATCCTGCGCTGAGGTGATGCCCCACATGGCAGCATTGGCCAGGGCGTATTCGGCCGAGCGGCGTCTCTGCGAAGGAGTGGGCGCTGGGATCTTCGACCACACCAGCGTCATTGCCGGATCTTCGCGAATGATCCCCGTGGGCTCGCCCTGGGCATCGTGATCGATCTTGCCGCCAGGCGGATCGGGCGTGGTGGCGTTGATTCCCGCTGCTTTCAGCGCGGCCGTATTCGCAATCGAAATGTGGCCGTCCACGCGACCGAGAAACGCTGGATGATCGCCAGTCACCGAGTCGATATCCTGCCGCGTTGGCAACTGCTGCTCTGCCCAGAGCGTGTGGTCCCAGCCGCCGCCAACGATCCAGTCGCCGGGGGCCAAAGCCTTTGTGTGATCGGCAATCCGCTGCTGCATCTCCTGCGGCGACCGTGACCCGGTGAGATCGACTTCGAAGTGGCGCAAGCCTCCGGCCGCGAGATGGACGTGCGCGTCGTTGAAGCCGGGCATCACAAAATGTCCGCCCAGATCGACGACCTGCGTGTGGCTGCCCTTCAGCTTGCGGATCTCATCGTTCGATCCGATGGCGACGATGCGGCCATCGCGAACTGCCATCGCCTGAGCGCGCGCGGGTGCGGCCTGCGTGTAAATATCGGCGTTGACGAAGAGGATGTCGGGAGCGTTGGCGGTGAAAGCCTTCGCGGTCGATGGTGGATCGGAGAAATTCGTATTCAACGCGCCCAATGATATCGCAAGCACAACGGCGAGAGCGATCTGCATGAAGATGTGGTCCAGGTGGAAGGCCAGCCTCAGACCAGCTTATCCCATTTGCCTGAGGCTTGTGCTGGTGCCCCAGGTTCACGTCCGTTAAGAGATTCAATGCATCGGGCGCGGGATTTAGATTCACTGCTTCAGATTAGACGGATTCCTGCATCGATTCCAGCCTTGCAGAAGCCGCCACCATTCGCACGAACGCGGTCTCTTCCATCGGATTCGAATCGCATCACTCCCCCGACACTCCCGCCAGTGCCAGCGTGAGCAGCAGAATCCGTTTCAATCCCAGATCGCGGCCGGCCGGATCGTACCACTCATGAATGGTGTGAGCACCGCCGCCGCTGCCGCCCGCGCCGATGGCGATGGCTTCCCGCCCCAGCGATAGCGGAATATTGGCATCGGTGGAGGCGCGCTGAGTGCGGGCCGCGTTGTTCAGTTGAGCGTCTACCGCGCGAATGGCTTTCAGCAGCTGCGATTCCAACGGCAAGTCAGCCGCGGGACGATTGCCGATCACGCGCACCTCCGCGGTCAGCAGCTCCTGTTTCTTACGGCTGGTCATTTCAGGGATCACGTGATCGATGGCTTCATGCAACGCGCGCTCCAGCCGGTCAAGCTCCTCGACCGATGCCGAACGCGTGTCCACACGCATGGTCGCTGACTCGGGAATGGAGTTGACCGACGTGCCGCCGCGGATGATCCCGATGTTGTGCGTGGTTTTAGGAACGGCTGGAACCGGCGTGCGAGTAAAGCGGTCGATCATGCGGGCCAGGGCAACGATGGGATTGGCCGCGCCAAAGTCGCTCCATGAGTGTCCACCGGCTCCGCGGACCGTGACTTCATAGCGGCGACTGCCCAGGCCCTCGGCGATGATGGTGTCGGTTCCCGCACCGTCGAGCACAATCAACGACGCAATGGTCGCCGACCACTGCGGCTGCTGGTAGATGTGCCTCACGCCGCGCAGATCGCCTTCGCCTTCTTCCCCAACGTTGCCGATAAGCAAGATGGGCGCGGTGTTCGTCAGCCCCGCTGCCCGGAGAGCGCCGGCAATCGCCAGTAGCGCAACGATGCCCGCGGAGTTGTCCGAGATCCCTGGACCGTAGAGTTTGCCCGCATCGCGCCGAACCTCGATCGGTGTGCCTTCAGGGAATACGGTATCGATATGGGCGCTAAGAGCGATGTAGGGAGCGTTGGGATCAGTCCCGGGGCGAATGCCGAAGACGTTGCCAATCTCGTCGCGGTGCACGTCGGAGAGCGCCAATTCCGTGAAGCGGGCCGCCAGCCACTCGCTACGCGCCGATTCGCCCCAAGGCGGCGCGGCAATGGCGGTCACATCGATTTGCGCGTCTTCCAACTCACGGCTGTGCGCGCGAAACCAAGCGAAGGCCTGGTGTACGCGGCGCAACTCGGCAATGCGCGCAACCTGCTGTTGGGCCGAACGGGATCCTTGGGATTCGCTTGCGAAAGGCGTTCGTACTGGAGAACCTGGAGCCATGGCGTCGCCCATTAGTATACGGCGGGGACAGAAGAGGACGCGGGTGACTACGATTAAAGCACCAGCACGAAACCGCCAACCGACTTAAGGGCGCGATCAAGGAAAGTTGACGTGTTCATAGATCTGCTCGTTCGTCACCTCTACTTTGGGGCCTTCGGAGACAATGAGTGGGAACTGCACTCTCTTGGGACGAGGACGTTGTCCTTGCAACAGGACGCTCTTGACACCAGACAAGACTAACTCGCGCATGGATTCGCCTCGCGCAGCAGCTTGCTCCTTCAGCTTGCGGTATAAGGGCGCTGGAATGTCAACCGTGGTACGAATGGATTCCTGCTTCATGGTGCTATTGTTTCACATCTGCCATAAATATGGAGCCGAGGATACTGGCCGCAATCCGCTGTCGGGAAACAATAGATTTACGACGCCAGCTCCGACCGCATCCCATTCGCAGTCTGGATGCACTCCATGATCTCGGGATCGGTCAGCATCCGCTCGGACTCCTTGGCTCGCCGATAAATCCGGTCGACCAGTTCATCGGTCGCGGGAATGTCGTGGCGTTCCAGCCAGAACTGCACATTCGACTTGCCACTCATCGGCCCCACCTCGATAATCTGCTCCATGCCGAAGAAGTGTGAGGGCACGCCGGAGTAAATGCTATTGGCCAGCATCACATCGTTCTTGCGGTAGGCTTTGATCACCGCCGCTGCGTGAACCCCGGTTCCGGTGCGGAAAGCGTCGTCGCCGACGACCGGGTAGTTCTTGGGAATGGGAACGCCGGTAGCTTTGGAGACGGCTTCGCAATACTCCTTCAGCTTGGTCAGGTCCTGGCTCTTCCACGGCTCGATGCCCAGCAGCCTCAGGTTCACCAGCATCTGGTCCATCTGGGTGTTGCCAACGCGCTCGCCAATGCCGCAAGCGGTAGCGTGGACGACCTCAGCTCCTGCTACCAGCGCGGCAATCGAATTCGCCACTGCCAGTCCGCGATCGCAATGACCGTGCCACTCGACGCGGATGTTCTCGCCCGACGGCTTTACCACTTCGTTGATGACGAAGTGCATGAGCGCGACCACTCCCATGGGCGTTGCGTGCCCGCAGGTATCGCAAATTACGATGGCTTTCGCGCCGCAGCTAATCGCCGTGCTGTAGAGCCGCTGGATGGTCTCGGGATCGCAGCGGGTGGTGTCTTCGGTCACGTACATCACGTCGAGACCGAGCGAGATGGCATACTTCACCGCATTTTCCGTGGTGCGCAGCAGAAAGTCGTCGCTCCAGTCTTCGGTGTAGCGGCGAATGGGACTCGATCCGATGAAGGTGGCTGCCTCGATGGCAACGCCGGTGCGCTTCACGATTTCAGCGATCGGGCGGATATCGTTCCGATGGGTGCGGGCGGCGCAGTTGGGCTTGATCTTCAGCTTCGCCCGGCCAATCTCGCGCGCCAGCGCTTCACAGTGCGCCACGGCGCGAGGACCGGCTCCCGGCAGCCCAATGTCGACCATGTTGATGCCGACATCTTCCATCAGGTGAAGGATTTCGATTTTCTCCTCGATGGTGGGATCGCGCACGGAAGGCGATTGCAGGCCATCGCGCAGCGACTCGTCATTCAGCAGAACTTTGCCGGCCGGTACCATCGACCGGGCATAGATCGTGTTCCAGTCGTAAATTAATTCCGAGAGATTGGCAGACACGTTAGCTCGATACCCCGATTTCCCTCCCAACAAGCCCCACGCTCGTCGGGGACCCGGTCACCGCCACCCCACAACGCCGGTCCACTAGAACTGATGCGGGACTGGGCCCGCTCGATAAACCCTGCTCGACAAAATAAAGTTCAATCCGAATTATCGCCCAAACATGGCCTACTGCTTTTCTTTTTCTTCTGCCGGCTTCGGCGCCAGCGTCAGTCCAAACGCGGACTGGCGCCCCAGACCAGCGACATTCCGCCCCTTCGGCTCCTCGTCGCTTGGCAAATACAGCGTCCGGCAGTGCTCGCAGCGATAGATCTCGGCCTGATCGCCCAAGGCCTGGCGCACATCGCCGCAGGTCTGCTCCAGAACGTCAGCCAGGTAGAACCAGCGCTTAAGGTGGCCGCCGCACAACTTGCCTTTCGCGTCGGGCTCATTGCAGGCTCGCTGAAATGCCTTCTTGTATTTCACCTTGTGGTGCGGAAGCTGGGGCGCTCCGTCAGGGCTGATCTCAGGCATAGATGGCAGTATCGCCTGTCGCGGGAAATATCTCAATATTCTGATTATGGTGCAGAAAAAACGCAAAGAAGCCAAGCCTGGCTCTGAAGCACCTTCAAGGAGGATCGGACCAACACTCCTAGACTCGGTTGGACCTGCGCAGCAGTCCAGCCGAGCGCAAAGCGCCTTTCAGCCTCGTGCCCCAGCTTGCAGCAAATAGGAAGTCAATAAATCCCCCCATCTGCTGCTGATATTGCTTGCCGTAGCCGAACCACCAGACTTTCGGAATACCGGGAATTAAGTCCACGTCAACGTATTTCACTTGCACCATCTCTTGCAGTCCCAGCTCGCCGTGGGTGCGACCGATGCCGCTTTGTTTGAATCCGCCGTGCGGGGCTTCGGCGATTCCGAAGCACGAAATCATGTCGTTGATCATGACGGTCCCGGCCTTGATCTTCGCCGCCATCGCCTCGCCGCGGGAACGGCTACGAGTCCAGACGCTGGCAGCCAGGCCGAATTCGCTGTCATTCGCCAGTCGAATGGCTTCTTCGTCGCTGTCGAAGGGCGCGACCGGCAGCACCGGGCCGAATGTTTCTTCCTTCATCAGACGCATCTGGGTGGTGACATCGGCCAGTAACGTTGGTGCAAAGAAGTTAGGGCCAAGTTCGTTGAGCCGCTTGCCGCCCGCTAGCAAACGCGCTCCGTGCACGATCGCATCCTGGACTTGCCCTTCAACCATCTGCAACTGCCGCTCATGGATCATGGGACCGATCTCTACCTCGGAGTCGATGCCATTGCCCACACGCAGTTTCGCGATCTTCGTCCGGCAAGCTTCGAGAAATGGCTCGTAGAGGCTGCGGTGAACGTAACAGCGCTCGACCGACAGGCAAGTCTGACCGCAGTTCATGAACGCGCCCCATATGGCGCCGCTGGAAGCGATCTCCAGATTGGCGTCGTCGAGCACGATCATCGGGTCCTTGCCGCCTAGCTCCAGCACGACCGGAAGCAGTCGGCGCGCCGCCGCTTCCCCAACGCGTTTGCCGGTGGCAACACTGCCGGTAAAGATCAGCTTATCGACGGGCGACTCGATCAGCGCTGCCCCAGCCGGCCCCTCGCCGACAATTACCTGCATGAGATCGGGGTCTAAGCCGGCAGCGTGTAGCAATCGCTGCAGCTCCAAACCAACCAGCGGCGTGAACTCCGACGGCTTCAGGACAACCGCGTTGCCGGTCACCAGCGCGGCCAGCGTCTCGATGGCCGGAATCGAGAAGGGATAGTTCCACGGGGCAACAATGCCGATCACGCCGTAGGGCTCGCGCAGCAGCTTGCCGCGCTTGGTCTTCATCGCAAGATTGCCGTGCGGCAGCGGTTGGTCGCGGAGAAAGCGATGCGCATGTCGAATGCAGAACTCCGCCGCATCCAGCACCACGAGCACTTCGGTCGCGAGAGCCTCGGCGGCAGGCTTGCCAGCTTCGCGGCAAATCAGGCTGGCAACCGAATCCCGCTGCTCGTTCAGGCGCTGCTGAAAACGCCGCAACCCGGCGATGCGATCGCTCACCGCAGTCGCCTGCCATTGCGGCTGCGCAGCCTTGGCACGCAGCACGGCAGCGTGCACGTCGCCGGCGCTTGCCGACGCCAGCTCCGCCAGCACCTCTCCGGTGGCGGGATTCGTGGTCACGATCACGCCACTGGTTGCGATTCTTGCTTCGCTTGCCATATTCAATACTCGACGCTGACCAGATAGAGTCCGCGAGCGGCAGCCGTCGGTCCCGCCGCACTGCGATTGCGGGCTTCCAAGATCGCCGGCACATCGTCAATTTTCAGCGCGCCTTTGCCGACAAGCAGGAACGTTCCCACCAGATTTCGCACCATGTGGTGCAGGAAGCCGTCTCCGCGCACAGTGTAGATCAGTTCATCCTCGGTTCGCGCCCATTGCGAAGAATGAATGGTGCGGATGTTGCTCGGAGTTCCAAAAGCGGAACATTCGTCTTCTTCCCTGGCTTCTTTCATGCGGGCGCTGCGATCGGGATCGGAAGCCGCAAACGAAGTGAAATCATGCTTGCCAACAACATGCTCGGAGGAACGCATGAGCGCCTCCTCGTCCGTCGGATAAGGGTCGTGATAAACGTAGTTCGCCAGAAACGGCGGACAAATAGCCGCGCGATAGATGCGATAACGATACGTCTTCGCCTTGGCGGAATGTCGCGCGTGAAAATCGACAGGCACCCGCTCGACAGAATTCACCCGCACCGACGGCGGCAGAATGTCGTTCAGCGCGATGACCAGGTTGCGCTCCGGTATCGGACTCTGGAGTTGCACCGAAGCAACTTGCGCCAGAGCGTGGACTCCGGCATCGGTGCGTCCCGATCCCTGAGGCAAGACATCTTCCCCGGTTAGCCGCTGGAGGCAGTCGGCCAGCGTGCCTTGCACGGTTCGCCGCCCCGGCTGCACCTGCCAGCCGTGAAACTCGGAGCCGTCATACGCCAACGTGATCTTGAGATTGCGGCCCAATTGTTGCCTCAGTAGAGGGATTCCTGGTTCAACGTTTTCGATCTGTTAAGCAGTGTAAAGGTATGTAAAGCGTGCGCTTGTCACGGCATTGTGTCAGCTATACTAACTTCCTGCGACCTACGAGGTTGAAATCAATTTCCGTCCCCCGGCGACGTTATCTTGAGATCGAATCTCCGCAAACTGTTACGCAATCTATGTCAGGCGACAGCAAATTGCCGCAAAGGCATGTAGAACTCTTAGCGTCCTTTCTAGGAGAACGAAAGAATGTCTCTTCTTAGTCCGATTTCGAAGCCTGTTACCTCCCTAGCGCTGAAGCTGGTTGCGTTGCTCTCGATCTGCGTGCTGGCAACCGCCAGCTTCGCCCAAAATCCAGCACCGCAAAATCTGCCGGCCCAAACTACGACGCCGCAGGCCACTACTCTAGGAACGCAGCTAACACCTTTGCCGCAGGCCCCGGCGCCACAGCATAACGCGCATCCCTATTCCGATCAGGACTACAGCCGGGGAAAGAGGCAATGGCCCAATCCATTCGTTGTCTACACGTCGCGCCAGGTTGGACCACTCAACGTGGCGAATTCCGCGCTCGTCGATCAACTGCTGAAAGACGGCAAGATGTACTTGTCGATCAACGACGCCGTGGCCATGGCGCTGGAGAACAATCTCGATATCGGCATTCAGCGCTACAACCTGGCGATTGCCGATACTGACGTCTTGCGAACATCATCCGGCGCGGTAGCGCTGGGCGTGAATACGGGACTGGTGCAAGGCACGCCTGGCGGTACCACCGGCACGACTTCAGCGGGAGGTACCGGAACCTCCACCACGGGATCAACCGGCGGCGGCGCCGGCGGCACCACGATCGGCGTCGGCGGAGCCGGCGCAGGTGCAGCCGGTATTGTCGCTTCCACCCAAGGCGAAGGTCCCGCGCTCGACAATTACGATCCCGTCATTACCGGAACCATGTCGATGCAGCGCGCCATTACGCCGGAGTCCAACACCATAATTTCCGGTACCAACGAATTGAACGCCAACACTACTACGGCTAACTATACCTATACCCAGGGATTCTCCACCGGAACGTTGATGACTGTGGGCTTCGACAACACTCGCGTGGCCTCGAATGCATTGTTCAATACGCTGAACCCGACCCTCACCCCCAGCTTCAACTTCCAGGTGCGCCAGCATTTGTTGCAAGGCTTTGGCTTCGATCCCAACATGCGTTACATCCGTATCGCCAGAAACAACAAGCTGATTACCGAGGTCACTTTCCGCAATCAGATCATCACCACCGTGTCGCAGATTGAAAATATCTATTGGGACTTGGTGAACGCCTACGAGAACGTGACCGTGCAGCAGCGCGCCCTCGACCTTGCCAACCAGACGCTGTCCGACAACCAAAAGCAAGTCACGGCTGGAACGCTGGCGCCACTTACCGTGGTCCAGTCTCAAAGCGCCGTCGCTACCGCCAAGCAAAACTTGATTGCGGCGCAGGTAAACCTGCAGCTCGAGCAGTTGCTGATGAAAAATGCCATTACGCGGAACATGGCTGATCCCATGCTCGCCATTGCGCCCGTGATTCCCACCGACACGCTCAATACCACCGAAGAATATGCGGTTGGGCCAGTCGAGACGCTGATTACTCAAGCCCTGCAGCAAAGGCCTGAGATTGCTACCGCGCGCCTCAATCTCACCAACAGCGAGATCACGAAAAAGTCGATTCGCAATGAATTGAAACCGGTCGTCGACCTGTACGCTTTCTACGGCGCTTCGGCGCTGGCCGGACCGCGCAATCCGTTGTGCGTTTCTCCCACGGAATGCGCCAACCCGGATTTTCCGGTCGGTTACGGCAGCGCCTTCAGCAATCTGTTCAACAGCAGCTTCCCGGACAAGGGCGTTGGAGTCAACGTCAACATCCCGCTGCGCAATCGCCAGGTGCAGGCCGACCAGGTGCGCTCCGACCTGGAGTACCGCCAGGCGCAGATGAGCTTGCTGCAGACGGAGAACACCATCGTGCTGCAGGTCCGCCAGGCGCAATTCACCTTGCAACAGAACTACGTTGCGCTGCAGGCGGGCATCGCCGCTCGCGACTACGCCGCCGAAGCCCTGGATGCCGAGCAGAAGAAATTGCACATGGGCGCTTCGACGAGCACGCTGGTCCTACAGGCGTCCAGCAACTTGACTCAGGCGGAGTCCAACGTTCTGTCGGCGGCTACCAACTACGAGAAGTCAAAAGTCCAACTCGATCTATCGACGGCCGACACGCTCACCAAGCTGGGCATCAATATGGCTGACGCCGAAGCCGCGCAGGTGAAGCAATCGCCCAAAGTGCCGGGCGTGGTTCCGGCAAACAACAATGACCTGACCACGCCGAAGCTGCAGCCGCTGGGTCCGGGCGGGCCGGACGCTGGTCCGACGATGGCGCCTCAGCCGCAGAATCCGACGCCGGCGCAACCGCCCGCGCAGCCACCGCCCCAATCGCCTTCGCCGCAGTAACCCCAATTGGCCGGCAGCTCGGCTGAAGCGGACTCACGTAGGCTGAAAGAAGGTCCTGTGCCATCTAAGATTCGCAAGCCCAAGCCGTTCCGTGCCGCGTCGGCGGTGAAGGCTGCGGCGCGCGAGGCCATCGGCACGCCGCCTCCGACCCGCGCCGAACCTTCCACCAAGAAACCTAAAACAAAGTCTGAAAAGCACAAACTGACGCTGGGAAAACTCCTGCGCGACGCCGCCGAATGACGTTCGGCAATCGGAGCTGAGTCTAGAAGTTCGGCCTCTCCAACGGCGGTTGCCAGGCGAAGAAATCCTGCCGCATACGCTGGGCGTAGTTCTGAAGCAACTCTTGCACTCGTGCCGGATTTGCTGATTTCACAATCAGGCCGACATGGTGTTTCTTGTCATCCATGCGCCAGACAATTTCCGCGTCGTTGTAGGCCGAGGTGTCGGGATGTTCCTGCTTCGCCAGCGAAATCAGCAGTCCGGCGGAATCGTTTCCCGGAGTTGGAGCCTGGTACGGGGCCTTGCCTCCGGCAATCTCCACCTTCGCCCATTCCGCCCACAAGTTGACCCCAGTGGCAGTTTCTATCAGGTCAACGATGTGCGCGCCGCCGGCGCGCGCCGAAGTTTCCAGGAAGTAAAGTTTGCCATCCTCGCGGCCGCGGATGAACTCGGTGTGCGACACCCCGCGCACCAGTCCGAACGCCTGCACCACTTTCTCGTTCAACGCGAGCAGGGGCGCCGCCTCCTCCGATTCCAGCGGCAGGGTCCGCGTGGTGAAGATGTCGCCCTCCTGCGAAACGTCCATCGGAGGCCGGCCGTAACGGCTGGCGATGGAGAACAGCAGCTCACGCTCGTAGAAGATCGCATCCACGTGATAAATATCGCCGGGAACGTACCGCTCCAGCAGATAGAACGACTGCTGATCGCCTAGTATCTCCAGCGCGGCCCACAGTTTTTCAGCCGTGCGAATCTTCTTGATGCCCATCGAGCCCGCCATCGATCGCGGCTTCAGCACCCAGGGTGGCGGCACGCGGTCCATAAACTCGCCCAGCCGCGCATAGTTCAGAACATGAATGAATTCCGGCACCAGCAGACCCTCCTCGCTGGCCTTGGTCCGCATGGCAAGTTTGTCGCGAAAGTAACGGGCCGTGGTGTCGCCCATGCCGGGCACGCGCAAATGCTCGCGCAAAGTGGCCGCCGTCTCCACGTCGAAGTCATCCAGCGCCACCACGCGATCGATGTTTTCGGTGCGCGCCATATAGCTGACGCCCAGCAGCGCGTCTTCCAGCTTCCATTGCTTCTGCACGTCGGGCATGTAGAAGATTTCGTCGATGCTCTCCCGCGGCCAGTCCTCATGCTCCAGACTGTGCGAGGTGAGCAGCAGCGTGCGACAACCTTGGCGATGACATTCGCAAAGGAAGTCCGTGCCTTTGTAGTAGCTGGCCAGGCAGAGCACGGTGAGCTGATGGTCAGGCGATGACGAAGATGTGACTGAGGACGACATACAGTGCCTCCGGCGGCAGCAGCCTGCGCGAACCATGTCGCGCTTCGCCGCAACACTATAGCAGGCAAACGCCAGTCGCCGACACCGAGGCGCTCACCAACCGCGTCATGAGTCAATCACTGCTCCCCCGCAAAATAGTAAAAGCCGGAGGCCCATCCTCCGGCTTCATCATATGCAGGGAGCACCTGACTACATTTTCAGCTTGCGTCTCAGCCCAGCCGCAATGGCCACAACGCCCGTTCCGAACAGCGCTAGACTGCCCGGCTCTGGAGTTGTACCGCCGCTTCCCGAGCTGAACGTGAAGTTATCCATGACGAAGTATCCCTCGTAGCCCACGACCCCGATCTCGTTCACCTGCCCGGTATAACCTGACGCCAGAAATTCGGGCGTGGTGGGGTTGGGAGTCAACTGGGCCGACGTCCAGACTTTGGTGCCGTCGTCATAGAGGTTGAAATAGACCGGTCCAAAAGTAGAAGCCCCCGAGAAGTAGGCTCCCAGAAACTCGACCGTTCCACTCAAAGTGAATATATCGGTCTCCCCTTGGCCGAAGGCGCCGTTGTTGTTAAACAAAACGACGTTCGGAGGAGACTCGTATGGATAACCGCCCTGGCCCTCCCAGACTCCCATGGTGTTGGGCCAAGAGAAGCCACCGTAGCCGGCCGGCAGATCGACTACACCGCCGTTAGTTTGAATGTCGTCGAAGCCCAAGACCGTTTGCCCAGAAGCCGAAACCGCCAAGGCCAGCGAACAAGCCATTAATAGACAAATCCAAGCGAAACCTCTTTGTACCATCGGACCTCCTTGACCCCTAGGGGTTGCCATGCTTGACGCAATTTGAGTTCCAGTTCTGGAATTGGCAATACAAGCACTTAGGTGCGGAGCCGCAACTTTCCGTGCAAAAACTTGCACCTTAGTTCGCCTAATTTTCTTCTGGAGAACGTTTCAGACAAGCATGTTAGTGCCAGGCCATCCGCGCTGGTTCCCTTGATGGGTCATTTGCGCAGCGAAACCGCGCCCAGGCTGCAGCCCCGCCGGTTCCCTGCCGTACCGCCTGGTCCGCCGATGGCATCAGCTGCCTCATCCCGTCTGGTGCCGCTCTTCCTCGACGTCGATGGGACGAAACTGATCAACCACGATGAATACCATCAACACCGCAACCGGAAGGTACAGCGCTCGCAACTCCCATCGCTGTTTGACCACGATACCGATGGCCGCTCCCGCCACGTAGCAGGTCCAGGTGGAGGCCAGCATTGCGCCCTCCCGGACGTCCCGCTGCTTTGGCGCTAGTCTGACAACGTGGGATATACGCTTCAACTCGCGGAGTTGATCGTAACTCCAGAAAAGCGCCCGCGTGAAGGACTCGGTCAGTTTGGTCAGGGTCCCGGTCACAAAGGTCGTGTAGATGGTGAGCGCGCCGATGTGGGTGAGTGTCGCCGTCTGCACGCCCATGGCGAATGCCAGCAGAGCGACCAGCGTGAAGTAAATGGGAGAATGCAGATCGACGATCTGGCCCAGGTGCATGGCCGGGGTCGCGCAGGCGAACAGAGCCAGCAGTAGCGCTTCCACCGCCAGCGTGAAGGAGGCAATCCGCTTGACACCGCGGCGGCCGGCGATTTGGACCGCGATTCGCGTAAGCGTCATTCCCACAATGTAGGACACGATGGCGCAAAGCGGCCGCAGCAGGTTCGGCCAATCCTGCCGGCCCAAATACATGCCGACATGAACACTGTTGCCACTCATGTTGGCGGTGAATACCTCGAACAGCGCGACATAGCCAACCGCATCGACATATCCGCCAACCGCGGTTAGTGCCAGCGCGACCGCAATCTTACCTGCCGTGCCAAGTTCGGGTTGGTTGCTCACAGTCGTTTGAGCGCCATCTTGGCTGCATTGTAGCCGCACATCCCGTGTACGCCGCCGCCGGGTGGCGTGGACGACGAGCAGATGTAAATATCCTTCGCCGACGTCGCATAGTACTTCCGTGTAGGACGAAACAGAAATTGCCGCAGATCGGCGGCGCCACCGCCGATGTCGCCGCCGATAAGGTTGGCGTCCATCGCCTCCAGCGCCGCGGGAGAAAAAACCCGACGTTGCAGAACACAGTCGCGAAAGCCCGGCGCGAAACGCTCGATTTGGGCTTCGATGCGCGGCAGCATATCGACTTCACAGCCATTGGGCACGTGGCAATACGCCCAGGCAACATGGCGTCCCGCGGGCGCGCGCGAACTATCGAATAAGCTGGGCTGGGCGAGCAGGACAAACGGCCGCTCGGCAATTCGCCCATGGCGCATCGCGTCTTCCGACGCCGCGACTTCCTCGATCGTACCGCCCAGGTGTGCGGTTGCTGCCCGCCCGCACTCCGTCGCCTTCCACGGAATCGGGTCGGACAACGCGTAGTCCACTTTGAAAACGCCTGGTCCGTAACGATATTTCTCCAGTTGATGCTGATAGCCTGACGACAACCGATCACCCGCGATGCGAAGCAACTGCTGCGGTGTGACATCGCAGAGCGCGACATCAAATGGTCCCAGCGACGCTAGGTTCTCGACCCGCGTTGACAAATGCACCTTGCCGCCCAGGCTGGCGAGATATCCGCACAGCGCCGTGGTGATCGATCTCGCCCCGCCGCGCGGAATGGGCCATCCCACGGCGTGGGCAGTGGCGGCAAAGATAATGGAGAACGCCGCAGTGAGCGGTTCGTCCAGCGCGAGCACGGAATGCGCTGCCAGACCTGAGAAGAGCGCCTTGGTCCTGGCATTCTTGAACCAGAAGCCGGCCGCCGCCGTCGCCGAGGGAAACCCCAGCAATCCCAGGCGCGCCAGCAGAAAAGGATGCCGCGGAAACAGCGCTACCGGCCGCAGGATTTCCGGAGCCAGTTCTGTCCAGTGCTCAGCGAACGGCCCGAAGAGCCGGCGCCACTGCTTGCCATCTTCGCCCAGCGCGGCCTCGGTTGCGCCCAGGTCGCGTTCCAGAATTACCGCCGTGCCATCATCCAAAGGATGCGCTAGAGGCGCCGGCGGCTGAATCCATTCCAGTCCATAGTCAGACAGTGGCAGCGTGGAAAAGAACGGCGAGGCCAGTGCCATGGGATGCACGGCCGAACCGAAATCATGCAGAAAACCAGGTAGTGTGAGAGGAAGCGTGCGAGCTGCGCCACCGGGTTGCGGCTCCGCCTCGTAAACGTCAACCTGTAATCCCGCTTGCGCCAGAACGATAGCGGCGGCAAGACCGTTTGGTCCGGAACCGATGACTACAGCTCGTCGCTGGAGTGCGGGCATAGCGACCAGTGTATAAGCGTTTTCGGGATTAGGGTATCGTGGGAACCGTTTGGAGCGGGTGAAACGCGTATATACTCGCTGCCATTTGTAAAACTAGAAATGAGGATTCCGGTGAACTATATGTGTTTTCGCGTTTGGATTGTGTGCGTAGCCGTGGCTACGTCGGTCGGGTGCGGAATGCACCGTAATTCTGAAGACGATTCGCCGTCCGTACCTCCGGCGCGCCGAGCAGCGGTGGAAGACAGTGTGCGAACTTTTGTTCTTAACGTGGCTCATGACGTCACCCAGGAGGGCCCTGCGGCTTGGAGCAAATATTTCGCTGACGACCCAGCCTTTTTCATGGCGGACGAGGGGCACCTTGTGTTTCCCAACAGCCAGTCCGCAAACCAGGCAATTCAGAATCTCACGCGCACGATCAAGAGTATTGACCTGCGTTGGGGAGACGATCTGCGCATCGATCCGCTAACTCCCAACCTAGCCATGGTCGCAGCCCCGTACACTGAAGTCCGAATCGATACGGAAGGACATCGAATAACCGAGAGCGGTTACTTCACTGGCCTTGCGGAATACCGAAGTGGCCGTTGGCAATTTCGAGATGCGCATTGGTCGGTTGCGGCTGCGCCTTCGAAGGTTCCATGATGGTAAAGCTCAGGCGTAAAGCCAGCGTTCGGACGGTATATTCCGTAGGTAGCTGTACTAGACTTTTTTCCCATTGCGCGTTAGCGTGACAAAATAATCGCGGCTGATGGACTCCACTTTGGCCGTGGCCTCGGGAAATTTCGCGAAAATCCGTTGCAACTGCTCTGCGGTGTAAAGGAACAGATCGCAGCGTTTCTGGTAACGCAGCTTGCGCTGCCAGCCCAGAATGCCGCCCGCCACGGGAAACGAAAAGAAAGCTTTGTTCCGGGTGAGGGACAACACTTTCGCAATCACCTTCTCCGGATCGGGCATGTAGTCCATAAAGCCCATCACGATGACGTAATCGAACTGCTCCTCGGGGGGGTACTGGTAGAAGTCGGCAACCTGGAAGTGGCAGCGGTCGGCCACCCCGACCTGGCGGGCGTGTTCGGTGGCCAGCTTCAACATGCCTTCGGCAAAGTCGATGCCCACCACGCGGGCCGCGCCGCGCTGCGCCAGAGTAATCGAGTAATGGCCCGGCCCGCATCCGATATCGAGCACGCTCTTGCCTTGCACCGGCTCACAACCCTCAATCGACTTCTCGTAGCGCAACCGCATGCTCTTGCGGAAAAAACGATTGATGACGCTATCAATCATTCCATTCTGATTGCCATAAATGGCATCGAAATCGTTGGCGTATTGATGGAAAAACGTTTGGGTACGATCAAGCGACATGGGAATCTACCAATTGGGGGTGGTTGCTGATTACATTCTGGAAGGTGGTCACGGGAAAGTCGCGGAGAATCTGTCGCACTTTCCATTCTGTCGTTTGCAGATTAACGTAAGTCTTAAATTGCCGTTTGCGATTCATCGGCAAACGCGGGTGGGCCGGATCAATCTCGCGCGGATGGATGTAGAAGACCACCGGACGGCCTTCCGCTAGCACCTGACGGGCCATCTTGCGGACCAGCCAGTAAGGAAACAGCCGCAAGTAGCCTCCGCCGAAGAAGCACATCGGTTTGCCCATGCAGGTGGTCACGGTGATGGGCACTTCAAGGATGCCGTCGCCATTTCCAATACGGTGCGGATCGCGGCGTCCATCGCGCATTCCGCCGTGCCCGCGTGCCGCGGGAAACACCGACGAGTCATACTGGTAGCCCGCTTCCGCCAACACATCAAAAAACCAGGGTGTCTGCTCAGTGGTAGAAAAACCGGGCGCACGATATCCCGACACGGGTGCACCGGCTATGTCTTGCAGCAGCAGGCGGGCGTGGCGAACATCTTCGTAAAAATCCTCGCGGCTCTGCTCATAAACCAGGCGATGTCCGTAGCCGTGCGATGCAATCTCGTGCCCGCGAGCGGCAGCTTCCTTCACTAATTGCGGGAAGCGCTCACCAATCCATCCCAGCACGAAGCAGGTTACATGCACCTTCTCTTCGCTGAAGATATCCATCAGCTTGGAGAAGTTTTTTTCCACACGCGACGGCAGACTGCTCCATTCCGCAAGCGCAGGCGCGCTCGGTACGTCCAGGATATGGAACCAGTCTTCGACATCGACAGAGAAGATGGAGGTCTGCATCGCTGCCCGCAGGTTTCTTAGGTATATAACGATCCGGCGGCTGGACACAAGTGTGGCGGAGGCACGGCGGATGTCCTTCCGAAAGTTGCTTCCGTTATTTGTGGGGGCCGGTGGCTACGTACTCACGGCGATTTCCTTGACCTCTACTTGACGGCGAAGTAGGGTTGCTTGGCTGCCTCGCCCGTCAAATGAGGATCGATTCGGCGTGGCCGGAATCTTCGTGGCTCACTTGGTTTTATTTTTCTTGGGCTTCTTGACTTCGCGTTTTGGTGCGTTCTTGTTTGCCATGTCCTCAGTTTACGCGAATTGGCAAAGGGTTCAACCTTTTTTGAACTCCAGGGTGCGGACTCTGCCAACAAGGAAGTTCCGCAGCGCCGCGGAGGAACGTAATGTTCGGGTAGTATGAAAATGAGCGAAGCCCAGCCGTGAACTCTGTTGTCATGACTATGAAATCTTCTCGCCAGTTACTGGCCCTGCTGCTCGCTTTCACCGGCGGGGTTCCGGCCCTGGCCGGCAATGCGGTGCATCCGGCCCACGGCTCCAAAACCATGGTTGCCACGGTGCAGCCCGAAGCCTCGAAGGTGGGCGTCGCCATCCTGCAACAAGGTGGCAATGCCATTGACGCGGCGGTGGCTGTAGGCTTTGCGCTGGCCGTCGTTTATCCCGAAGCGGGCAACATCGGCGGCGGCGGCTTCATGCTGTTTCGCCGGACGGACGGAGAGGTCCACTTCCTCGACTATCGCGAGAAGGCGCCGGCCAAGGCTACGGCCAACATGTATCTCGACGGCCAGGGCAACGTTGTCCCGGACATGAGCACCATCGGCTACCAGGCCATCGGCGTGCCCGGCTCGGTCGCGGGGATGGCTTACGCGCAGAGACACTGGGGAAAATTGACGCTGAAGCAAGTGATGGAGCCCGCCATCCGGCTGGCGCGCGACGGCTTTGTGCTCGACTACGATGAGGCGAAGGTTTTTCACGATTCTCAACTGGCGCAGTTTTCCGAGTCCCATCGCATCTTTCAGCACGACGGCGACTACTACAAGCAAGGCGACGTCTTTAAGCAGCCGGACTTGGCAAGAACTCTGGAGCGGATTGCCGACAATCCGGACGACTTCTACCATGGCTCGCTGGCTCGCGAGTTGGCCGCATCCCTGCAGAAAGGCGGGGGCCTGATCACTGCCGACGATCTGGCGCAGTACGAAGTCAAGGAGCGGCAGCCGATTCGCGGTACCTATCGCGGCTACGAGATCATCAGCGCTCCGCCGCCATCGTCAGGCGGCATTGCTTTGGTGGAGGTCCTCAACATCCTTGAAGGTTACGACCTCGCCAAGCAAGGCGATCGCTCCGCCCAGAGCATTCACCTCACCGCCGAGGCGTTCCAGCGCGCCTTCTTCGACCGTGCCGAGTTCCTCGGCGACCCCGATTTCTCGAAAATCCCAGTTGCGCAACTGATGGATAAACGTTACGGCAACGCCTGGCGCGAGACCATCCCGTTGCGCCGCGCCACGCCCAGCGCCGAGTTGCGACGTCCCTCGATCTTTTCCCAACTCGACAGCTATGCCCGGGCGCATCCCCAGCCGAACTCGATTCGCGAGTCGCAGCATACGACGCACTACTCGATCGTCGATCCCGAGGGCAACGCGGTTGCGGTCACCACCACCCTGAACGACGGATTCGGCTCGCGCGTTACCGCCCAAGGGCTGGGCTTTTTGCTCAACGATGAGATGGACGACTTCTCCTCTAAGCCCGGCGTGCCCAACATGTTCGGACTGTTGCAAGGGCCGGCGAATGCGATTGGCCCAGGCAAGCGCCCGCTGTCGGCGATGACCCCAACCATCGTGCTCAACAATGGCAAGCTCTTTCTGGTGCTCGGCTCACCCGGTGGGCCGACCATCATCACCACGGTCGCTAATGTGCTCATGGGCGTGGTCGATTACGGATTGAACATCGAGCAGGCGGTAAACGCGCCGCGCTTTCACGAGCAATGGATGCCCGATCAGATCGAGATGGAGACGGTGGGCTTTTCGCCCGACACCATCGCTATCCTCGAACACATGGGCCACAAGACTAAAATTGCTCACGGCTATTGGGGCGACGCCGAATGCATTGCCGTCGATGGCAAGACGGGCGAGTTGCTAGGCGCCAGCGACGGACGCAACGACGGAAAGGCGGTTGGCTATTGATGCGACGGGCGATGTCCACTCTGGTGTATGCAAAGCGTGAACGGCTGCATCCTGGCCTGCTTGACCAGATGGTCGACGGCGGCGCCGAGGCGATCGAGATCTTCGCTGCCCGCGGCCACTTCAACTACACCGATCGCCAGCACATTCGCGAGATCGCCAACTGGTTTCGCAGTACGGGAGCGGCGTTCCATTCGATGCACTCGCCCATGCATGCGGATGACGAATGGGGACGCAGCACCGGGCAAGCCCTCAACATTGCTGCGGTGGAAAAACGCGATCGCATAGCGGCCACCGACGAGATCAAGCGCGCGCTGGAAGTGGCGGAGCAAGCGCCGTTTAAGTTTCTGGTGCAGCACGTAGGCGTTACCAATGAAGACGCCGACCCGCACAAACTGGAAGCGGCGATGAGTTCTCTGGAACACCTGCATGCCTTTGCCAAGCCGCTGGGCGTGCAACTGCTGGTAGAAAACATTTCCAACGATCTGTCGACGCCGGAGGGTTTGCTCGAATTGTTGCACGCCGGCCGCTTCACCGATATCGGGGTGTGCTTCGATCTCGGCCACGCGCATCTGCTGTCGAGCGTGAAGCAAGCATTTGAGGTGCTGAAGGACCGTATCCGTTCCACTCACGTCCACGACAACAAGAAAGATCGCGATTCACATCTTTGGCCCGGCGACACCAGCCCGGGCGACGGCGGCATCGATTGGAACGAAGCGATGTCGCTGTTGAGAACCGCGCCGCACGTGCCGCCGCTGTTGCTGGAGGTCGAGGGCGCGGACGGAGAGAAGGTCAGCGAGAAGATGGCGGAGGCGTTCGGGAAGCTGGAGAAGGCGTAAGTCCTAGCCCGGAATATCCATTTCGCTATAACTGCCCGGCCTGGCGGCGTTCACGGCAGCAGCCACTTCTGCGAGCAGGGGGCGGATGAGCCGCCACCGTCCCTTACCCAAGACGACAATTGCGATCTGTCTACCTGCAAGGTTTTGTTGATAGCGGATATTCTTGTCGGTGCTTATCAGCACCTCAAAACCAGCCCCCTCGGCTGCCGCAAGCAGTTCGCCATTGGCCAGGCCGTCCCAACCTCGTTCTCTGCATTCGGTTACGGTGTGGCCCAAAAGCGCTCGAGCGGTTCCTCGTGGAGCGCCATTGTCCAGCAGAACGAGCATCTAACGGTGCCCGATCGCCGCGGCGTCAAGACTTCGTGCCGCGAATTCAAGCACAGCCTTGATCTGCTCGCCAGTGACCGGAAATTGCTCAACGACTTCATCGATCGTCATCCCGTCCTCAAGGTTTTCTAATATCGTCGAAACCGGTGTGCGAGTTCCCCGAAAAACCCATGCGCCGCTTACTTTACCCGGAATACTCTCGACCGCTTCGCATTGTGACCAATCAAGACTCATAAAAGTCGCCCTCCCATGCCTTCCAGCGCTTCGCCCTGTGAGGTCGCGATACCAACAAGCCCGGCTTTCGGGTTGGGCGTAAAATCGACTTCCATAATCTCACGGTAGGACTTGTAGAGGCTTGCGTCAAGGCGGAACGCGTCGCCAATTTGCGTGCCTGCCCGCCTGACTTTTCTGCGCGCAACGTGCATACTGAATACTTAATCCCATGAACTCATCCACCAAAACCGAGACTGAAACTCCCGTCACCACCATTCGCGAGATTGGTCAGCACGAAGGCCAGACCGTCACCGTTCGCGGCTGGCTTTACAACCTGCGCGAGAGCGGCAAACTACTGTTCCCCATCTTTCGCGATGGCAGCGGCGTCATCCAGGGTGTGGTTGCCAAGAACGCCGTTTCGCCCGAACTCTTCGAGTCCATCAAGGGACTGACCCAGGAGTCCAGCGTGATCGTCACCGGCAAGGTTCGCGCCGACAAGCGCGCTCCCGGCGGATACGAGATGGACGTCAGCGATGCGCAGGTTTTGCAGCGCGTCAATCCGGACGATCCTTACCCCATCTCTCCCAAAGAGCACGGCGTCGATTTTCTGATGGAGCATCGCCATCTGTGGCTGCGTTCGCCGCGGCAGGCGGCCATCCTGCGCGTTCGCGCCGAGATCATCAAGGCCGCGCGCGACTATTTCGACGATCGCGGCTTCACTCTCACCGATCCACCCATCCTTACGCCGGCGGCGTGCGAAGGCACCACCACGCTGTTTCCCGTGGACTACTTCGAGGAGCAGGCCTACCTCACGCAGTCGGGTCAGCTCTATATCGAGGCAACCGCCATGGCGCTGGGCAAGGTATACAGTTTCGGCCCAACGTTCCGCGCCGAGAAATCGAAGACGCGCCGCCATCTCACCGAGTTCTGGATGGTCGAGCCGGAAGTGGCTTACGCCAACCTCGACGACCTGATGAGGCTGGCGGAGGAATTCATAACATTTATCGTCAAGCGCTGCCTGGAAAAGCGGCGTCCGGAACTGGAGACCATCGGCCGCGACATCGGCAAGCTGGAGAAAATTGACACGCCGTTTCCGCGCATCACCTACGACGAAGCCGTGCAGATGCTGCAGGACGGACATGCTAAGAGCCTGGTCGAGAACAAGTTTGAGTGGGGCGGAGACTTCGGCTCGCCCGACGAGACTTATATCTCGTCGCAGTTTGACCGTCCGGTAATGATCCATCGCTATCCCGCGGCGATAAAGGCGTTTTATATGGAGCCTGATCCCGACCGGCCCGAGCTGGCGTTGTGCGTGGACGTACTCGCGCCCGAGGGCTACGGCGAAGTCATCGGCGGCTCGCAGCGCATGGCGTCCTACGAACTGCTGCTCGAACGCATTCATCAGCACGAGCTGCCCCAAGAGGCATTCAAGTGGTATCTCGATTTGCGCAAGTTCGGCGGCGTTCCGCACGCGGGTTTCGGCATGGGCATCGAGCGTGCGGTGGCGTGGATCTGCGGCCTGGAGCACGTGCGCGAGACCATCCCCTTCCCACGCATGTTGCACCGGCTGTATCCCTAGGGACTCCCGTATAGGCGAGGGTGTACCACAATGTAGGATGTTGTTTCAGGAACTTCTTATGGCGACCAGTCCCATCACCAAACCGCTGGAGAACATTGAAACCAAACACATCCGGATCATCGGAGTGCCGCTCGATCTAGGCCAATCGCGCCGCGGTGTTGACATGGGCCCGTCGGCCATGCGCGTCGCCGGACTCGAAGCCAAACTCGAGGCCCTGGGCTACGATGTCGAAGATGGCGGCAATGTCTCCGTCGCCATGCTGGAAACCGAGTCCGAAGGCGATCCGCACGCGAAGTATCTGACCGAAATCACCGAGACCTGCGCCGCTCAAGCTGAACTAGTGATCGAAACGTTAGGGGCGGGGAAAATTCCTCTCACTCTCGGCGGTGATCACTCGATCGCGGCCGGCACGGTCTCCGGCGTTGCCGAGTTTTATCGCCGCAAGAACCAGCGCATCGGACTTCTCTGGATCGACGCTCACAGCGACATCAACACGCCCGACACCTCGCCCAGCGGCAACGTTCACGGTATGCCCCTGGGCGCGATCATGGGATTGTTCCAGTCGCCGCTGAGCGATCTGTACGGCTTCAGTCCGAAAGTGCGTCCGGAAAATTGCGTGCTGGTCGGTATTCGCGACGTGGATGAGCATGAGCGCATCAACATCCGTAAGGCCGGAGTGCACGTCTTTACCATGCGCGACATCGACGAGCGCGGCATGCGCTCGGTGATGGAGGAGGCGCTGCGCCAGGCCGGACGCGACACCGTCGGCTATCACGTTTCGCTCGATCTGGACTGGATCGATCCCGAGGACGCTCCCGGCGTGGGAACGCCGGTGTGGGGCGGCGCTACTTATCGCGAGGCCCACCTGGCGATGGAGATCATTGCCGATCACGGTCGCATGCTTAGCTTCGAACTGGTCGAGGTAAACCCCGTGCTTGACGAGCGCAACCAGACCGCCGAACTGGCGGTCGAGCTGGCGCTCTCGGTTTTTGGCAAGAAAATTCTGTAATTGCCGCCGGCAGGCTGGTCGCGAGCGAGATGATTCACGCCATCGAGGACCGAAGTCGATTTTGTTTGCTCCGTGGTGAAACAATCGGGCGAGGATGCCGAACGCTCGCACTCGTCTGCAGCAATTCCTGAGAGGGACCGATGCCCAAACGAATCATATTCTGCGCCGATGGAACCTGGGACGGCGCTGCCAACAGCACCAACGTTTACAAAATCTTCAAGGCCCTGAACTTTACCGCCGAGCAATGTCCCATCTACGACGACGGCGTCGGCTCCGACGGCAATCCGTTGCTCAAGTTCGTTGGCGGCGCTTTTGGTGTAGGCCTTGATCAAAAAATCAAGGACGGCTATACCCGTATCTCTCACCTGTACGAGGCGGGCGACCAGGTGTTCCTCTTCGGCTTCAGTCGCGGGGCTTACACGGCGCGCAGTCTTGGCGGCATGATTGCGCTCTGCGGTCTGCCTACCCAGAACGTCGACGACCAGCAAACTGAGCTTGCCTTCGCCGCCTATCGCCAGCACGACCTGACGCAGCGTCCGCAGATGATTGCCAGCCTGAAGCAAAAGTATTCGCCCGACGATGCCCAAATCACGATGGTCGGGGTGTGGGACACCGTCGGATCGCTGGGCGTTCCCGCCATCTTTGGTGGAATTGACACGCGGAGCTACGGCTTTCTCGACACCACATTGCACCCCGATGTGAAGAATGCCTATCAGGCGGTCTCCATCGACGAGCGCCGCCGCGAATTTCCTGCGACGTTATGGTCCGGACCTGCGGCGCCCGGACAGGTGATTGAGCAGATTTACTTCACCGGAGTTCATTGCGATGTCGGCGGCGGCTATCCTGAGACGGGGCTTTCGGACATCACCCTGGGCTGGATGATGACCAAAGCCACGGCGCTTGGGGTGGACTTCAACCCCGCCGTCTACCAGCAATACGCCAACCTCGATCCCAAGAACTGTTTGGACCAGAAGCATGACTCCTGGTCGATTGCCTGGGGTTTCCCCAGCGCTCGAATCATTGCCAACAACGCCTCCATCAGCAACAGCGCGCAGATACGTCTGCAGCATGACGCCTCTTATCAGCCGACTAACCTGAAGCAGAATTGCGGAGTGCTGGCCTCTTCGTACACCGTAGTTCCGGTGCTTTCGGGAATGGGCTCGGCAACAGGAGCAGGCGCCCCGTAGAGATTCTGATTTCTGGCGCGCGGATTTCCCATGAGTTCCCCGTCGAGGGTTCCACAATTCGTCTTGCCTTCCCTGCCCGGGTTGCGCAGCGCCACCGTGTTCAGACAGAAGATTTGTTATTACGACGTAGGCGCGGGACCGGTTCTGGCGCTGCTTCACGGAATCGGCGGTGATGCCGATGATTGGGCTTTCTGCCTTGAAGCACTCGGCCAGTCGCATCGCGTCGTCGCTCTCGACCTGCTAGGCTTTGGCCGCTCCGATAAGCCGGCGATTGACTACTCCATCGCCGGATTCGTCGAAGTGCTGCAGCGATTCCTACAGACGCTGAAGATCGAGCGAGCCTCGCTCATCGGAGGCTCGCTGGGGGGCTGGATCACCACAACCTTCGCTCTACAGTTTCCCCAGATAGTCGAAAAACTTGTCCTGGTCGATGCTGCCGGCCTGTGGGGAAAAAATGGTGCGCTGCCTATCGATCTGCGAGTTTCCACTCGCCAACACATGCGCGAAGTCTTCGAGTTTCTCTTCTTCGACAAGAGCCTAGTCACTGACGATTTAATCGAGCTTGCCTATCGGCAACACCTCGAGCGCGGCGATGGATATACCATCCATAACCTCTTGCAGAACTTGCAGGACGGGCGCGAGCGGCTGGACGAAAGCCTCGCCGATATCAAGGTTCCAACCTTGATCATATGGGGAGAACAGGACGCCATGATACCCGTGGCTGCCGCGCATAACTTCCACAGACTAATCCCTGGTTCCCAACTGGAAGTCGTTTCCGAGTGCGGGCATTTGCCCGCGTTGGAGACGCCGGCCGAACTGGTGCGGCACGTGTTGAATTTTATTGGCCGGTAGGTTGAGCCGACTTTTGCGCAACCGCAGAAGTCCTTATAGCGCGCAACGGCTTTCGCGGAAGCCCGTTCATTATCTATATTTCCCCACTTGCAGCGATGCGTTAAACATGTTTAACATAAACCACAGGGGAGCTTACAATGCTGGGTATCCGCTTGGAACCCGAACTCGAGAAGCGGCTGGACCGACTGGCTAAGACCACCGGCCGGAGTAAAAGCTATTATGCCCGGCTAGCAATCCAGCAGTTCCTGGAGGATCGTGAAGACTATCTCCTGGGAATCGCCGCGCTCGAACGCAACGAACCAAGGATTTCGCTGGAAGACCTGGAGCGCGAGCTTGGCTTGGACCGTTGAGTTTCAACTCACCGCACAAAAGCAAATCAGGAAACTCGATCCCGCCGTCCAGGGGCGGATACTTGCTTATTTCCGCGAGCGCGTGCTGGCGATCGAAGATCCCAGAAAACTAGGCAAGCCGCTGAAGGGCGATAAAGGCGATCTCTGGCGGTATCGGATTGGAGACTACCGGGCGATCTGCAAGATTGAGGCCGAGCGTTTGGTCGTACTGGTCCTTGAGGTCGGACATCGCCGCGAGGTCTATCGCCGGTAACTACCTGTCAATCTTTCTCGCGTTAAGATCGAAGCATGAAGAAACTCCGGGTAGGTGTCCTGTTCGGCGGACGCAGCGGCGAGCATGAAGTCTCGCTGCTGTCGGCGGCCTCGGTGCTGAACGCAATCGACAAGAAGAAGTATGAAGTGGTGCCCATCGGCATCACCAAGCAAGGCCGCTGGGTGACCGCCGCCCACGCCGAGCGCCTGCTGCAAGGCAAGCCGCCGGAAACTCCCGAGCCGCGCCATCTGCGCGCTGGCGACCCGGATGCGACTCCTGCAGCCGCCGTGCTCGCGCGCGGCGAAGGCGTGGTGGTTCCACCCATGCCGGGGCAGGATCACTCCTCGCTGATGCCGTTCGAGACCGACGCCCACGAACTTCCCGCCGCCGTCGATTCCGTCGACGTGGACATCATCTTCCCTGTGCTGCATGGAACGTTCGGCGAGGATGGCACAATTCAAGGCTTGCTGGAGTTGGCAGACATTGCTTATGTCGGTGCCGGCGTGCTCGGCTCAGCCGCGGGCATGGACAAGGACGTGATGAAGCGTCTCTTCCGCGATGCCGGTCTCCCCATCGTCAAGCACGTCACCGCGTTGCGCAGCGACTGGCGCGGGCAGCCGAAGAAAGTTCGCAAGCAGATTGAAAGCTCGCTGAAGTATCCCGTGTTCGTGAAGCCCGCGAATTTGGGCTCGTCGGTCGGCATTAGCAAGGTCCACGATTCCAGCGAACTAGCCGCCGCAATGGACGAGGCCGCGCGCTTCGATCGCAAGCTGGTCATTGAACAGGGCGTCGGCGGCGCAAAAGCGAAGGCGCGCGAAATCGAGTGCTCGGTGCTGGGCAATGACAAGCCGATCGCGTCAGTGCCCGGCGAGATTGTGCCCGTCAAAGAGTTCTATGATTACGACGCGAAGTACCTGGTGGAAGGCTCGGAGTCGATCATCCCGGCCAAGATCGGCAAGGCCAAGCAGAAGGAGGTGCAGCGGCTGGCGGTCGCCGCGTTTCAGGCAGTGGACTGCGCCGGCATGGCTCGCGTGGATTTCCTGATGGACCCGCGAACCAAGAAAATGTACGTGAACGAGGTCAACACTATTCCGGGTTTCACCTCGATCAGCATGTATCCCAAGATGTGGGCGGCCACCGGCATCTCCTATCCCGAACTCATGGACCGGCTGATCCAACTGGGCATGGAGCGCCACGCAGAGAAAAAGCAGAATCAGTACAGCCGGTGAGGTGATGGGACAACAGAAACCGTATCGACTCCGCAATGTCTCAACTGCTGACCCACGATTGATATTTCCCCATGCTCTTTGTGAGTAGGCTTTACGATAATTTCGACGTCTTGCCCAAGCGCGGTGAGAAAGTCCATTAGCCGCTCAACCGAGAAGCTGCCCGAACGGTTACGCATCAACGCTGAAACATGCGGTTGTTTGATGCCCAGGATTTTTCCCGCTTCCGCTTGCGTGAGACCGCGTCCTTTGATCAGCCGATAAATCTGTAGCGTGAGCTTTGCTTTCAAAAGTTCCTGTTCAGGATGGGGGAGACCGAGGTCGGCAAAAACGTTGCCGCTACTTTTTTCCATCCTCACAGGCATCTTCGTCTTCGTAATCATCAGTTCAGCCTTTCTCTACGGAGTCGTTCAACCTCAGCCAGCCGGGAGCGAATAAGATCCATGTCTCTTTTTGGCGTGGCGATGCCTCGCTTCGATTTCTTCTGAAAGGCGTGCAAAACATAAATCGCCTCTGCATAGCGGACGGTATAAACAGCGCGCCAAGTGTTGCCATCATGATCCGCGACAATCTCCAGTGTGGCCCCTCCGCCAAAACCCCGGAGCGGTTTTGCGGACGGATCAGTTTCACCCTGCTGGGCCGCATAGAGAGCGAGACCAATACTTCGCCGGACTTCCCTAGCAGCCCGTGGCAGAAGTGCGAAACTCGCCAAACCGCGTTCGTAACTTATTCAAACAGCAGGGCCGCATGTTGCGATATTGAGAAGACGGGCATTGCACCACGGGCTGTTAGGGAAGCTGCGCACGTCTCTTCGGCTCGATCCCATCCACACCAGCAAACGTATCGATCTGGCCACTTATACATAAATACGTCTATTCGTATGCGGTGTCAAGATGGGGAATGCACCTTGTCTAGAAATTGCCTTCGGGAGCGAGATTGAGAGTTCAAGATTCTCCAGCCTCCGCTAACCCTTTTTCCCCACCCTCGTCTATCTCCATAAGCAGGGAGCGATGCTTAAGGGGCATGCGGGACGTTCCACTCCGCTAGATCGCATGCCCCGGGCACCGCAACGTGCCTCCTTATTCTCCTCATTCGCAACGGAACTTACAGGCGCTCCTTCTCGTATCAAAAACGAGGAGGGGCACTGTGAGCAAGAACTTCCTCATTCTCCTGTTCTGCCTTGCGGCATTGAGCGTCTCCGCTTTCGCCGACGAATGGACCAAGACCTACCAGGTCGGCAACAATCCCAGCCTGCGCGTGGACACCAACGATGCCTCCATCGAAGTCACCCACGGGGTCAGCAATACTATTTCGGCGCGGGTCATCGGCGACGGATACACCATTGGCAGCACCGGCGTACGCGTCACCGAGAGGCAGGATGGCGACAAAGTTGACCTCCAGGTGCACATTCCCAATGAGTGGGGATTCCGCATCAGCATGCACCGCGGGGTGCGGGTTGAGGTCCAGGTCCCGCCTCAGGCAGCTCTGGATTTGCACTCCGGCGACGGCCACATCTCGGTAAACGGAATCTCAGGACAGACGCGGATCGATACCGGCGATGGACATATTAGTGTCCAAAATTTCAGCGGGAATATGCGCGCCCATACCGGAGACGGCCACATGACCATCGACGGGGTGTTCACCGACCTTGACTTGCGCAGCGGCGATGGCCACATCGACCTTACCGTACGGCCGGGCTCGCGGATCAGCAATGGCTGGCTGATCCACACCAGCGACGGCGGAGTGGAGGCGCGCCTGCCGCCGGACTTGGCTGCCGAACTCTACGCTCATACCGGCGACGGCCACATCCAGCTCGATCTGCCGGTCACGGTCAACGGCTCTATTGAGCGTTCCAGCATTCGCGGCAAGTTGAACGGCGGCGGCCCACTGCTGGAAATTACCACCGGGGACGGCAGCATCCGGGTCAGCAAATTCTAGGGCGTAGCGTGATCAAGTGTGGCCGGGTTTCTGCCGATAGGATTGGAGAACGAACCGCTATCGGCATATGGGCCCCTTGACCAGAACCCGGAGCAACCCTCGACATGACAAGCCCAAGCTCTACCTTTTCTGCCAGCATCTGGTAGCGCAGGAACGGTTCCTCCGGCTGCTGAAGCGGACCGAGTTCCAAATCGTGGCCAACAGCGAGCTACGGCCGCCCGAGCCCGACCTAGAGGACCCCGAGTCACCCAGCCACGACAATCTGGTAATCATCGATGGCAGCGACTTTCAGACGACCCTGGAGTTCGTCCGTAGCCTGCACTTTGAACACAGCGGACTGCATCTGCTGGTCCTGCTGCCCAAACTGGAAGATGCCATCACTTATCCGTTGTTGCGTCTCGGCGTGAAAGGTTTGCTTTTATATCGTCTGGCGCCTCGTGAGTTGGCCCGCGCCGCTACTCAAGTAGCTTCCGGGGCCTATTGGGTGCCCCGCGACCTGTTGAACCGCTTCGTCGAGTCGATTCTGCCCGAACTAAGCGGCTGTAAGTCGCTCGACAGCGAAGTCGGCATCAGCCGGCGCGAGCGCGAAGTGCTCGACCTGCTGCTCGACAATCTGTCGAACAAGGAAATCGCCAGCAAGCTGTTCGTCACCGAACGCACCATAAAATTTCACGTCTCCAATCTGTTGGGCAAGTTTCATGTACAGCGCCGCGCCGACTTGATCGTCCTGTGGATGCAACGCAGCACCGCTTTCCCCTGGCTGACCCGCGATCTCGGCCGGCCCCTCTCCGCGCACGTGAACTGATCCGCAACCGTAGGCGCCGGTTTGATGTGCCGGCGAAACATGTGGATGGTCGCTTTTGACCAGACTTGTACCCCGTTGAACCTCGTATAATCTTACGAAATGACGCGGGTCATGTGGGGGCGACATTCCAAATGGAAAATCCTATCTCTATTGTGTCCTTGGGATTGCTGTGGCGAATCCAGTTCTGCGGTCTCGCTTTCCGTTCACCAAGCTGGAGCGGGGAATGACGAGCCGCAACAGCCACTTTGATAGTGTCCGCATCAAATCCACCGGTTCTTACGTTCCGTCGAAGATTCTGACCAATGAAGAAGTGGTGGCAAACTTGCCAACCTCTCCGCAGTGGGTGGTCGACACGCTGGGAATTCGCGAGCGGCACATCGCTGAACCGGACGAATACACGTCGGATCTGGCTACTCGTGCGGGACTGGAAGCCATCGCTTCGGCAGGGCTTGAACCCAACGATATTGAATTGATCATCGTTTCCACGGCGACCCCCGACCGCAAGATGCCCTCTTCGGCATGCATAGCGCAGACCAAGATGGGCATTAGCAACCGCTGCGCCGCGTTCGATGTGGCGGCAGTGTGTGCCGGATTTATTTACGGCATCACCATCGCCGGCCAATTCATCCAGAATGGTACCTACGAGCGGGTGCTGGTGATTGGCGCCGATACCTTCTCCAAGGTCACGGACTGGAACCACCGCGACTGCGTGGTTTTTGGAGACGCTGCCGGCGCCGTGGTCCTGGAGAGGAGCGATCGGGAGAATGGGCTCTTTTCAAGCATTCTTCTCGCTGACGGCGAAGGAATGGATCATTTCACGGTCTACCCTGGGGATGCGTACTTCAAAATGAACGGCAAGGAGGTTTTCAAGGCGGCTACAACCGCAGTGCCCGAATGCATTCTGGAGATTCTCCGCATCAACGGGCTGGGCCTGGAAGACGTTTCCTTGATCGTTCCGCACCAGGCCACACTTGGCGTCCTCAAGCGCATCGCCGAGACACTCAATATTCCTTTTTCCCGAATCCAGACGAACCTGGAGTCGTACGCCAACACCGCTGGAGCCACCGTTCCGCTGCTGCTGGACCAAGTAAACCGACGCGGCCTCCTCCACGAAGGCGATCTTCTCTTGCTGGTGTCCATCGGCGCTGGCTGGACCTGGGGTGCAAGCTTATATCGGTGGTAGCGTCCGATCCTGGCAACTTTCCAGGAAGTGCTTTGTCAACCGCATCGCAAGCGGTTAGCCGACTGCTAGTTCGTCGCGGAAGCAGCCCGGCGAATGTTTGAGAGTCCGGATGCCTGCGCTATCGACTGCTGTCCCGCGCCTGGTTTGACCCCCGATTCCGCAGGCTGATAAACTAACCTTTTCCCACCTTAGTGACACATCAGATAAGGACCACCTGTGCGCAGTTACGCTCGACATCAGCTTAAGCAAGACTCGTTTACCACCTCGACCGCCGAAACCATCTCGTGGGCCGTCGAACATCGCTCGAAAGTCACGGCCGCGATCGTTGGGCTGCTGGTCATTCTGGCCATCCTCATCGGTGGCTGGGCTTACATCAACTACCGCGATCAGCAGGCGAGCGCGCAACTGGCGCAGGCGATTGAGAAGTACAACGCTCCTATCCGTTCCCCTGAAATCCCGGCCAGTCCCAACTTGCCTAGCTTTGCTTCGGCGCAGGAGCGCGCCAAGGCCTCCAATGCCGAGTTTACCCAGATCGCGGGCAAGTACCCATTCACCCAGTCCGCCGCGGTGGCCCGTTACTTTGCGGGAATCACCTTCCGCGATCTCGGCGACAGCACTAACGCCGAAAGCGACTTGAAGCAAGTTGCGGACAGCCGTTATAAGGAAATCGCCAGCCTGGCGAAAGTGGCGCTCGCCGCCATCTACCAAGATACCAATCACAATTCCCAAGCCGTCGAGCTCTATAAGCAGCTCATCGACCACCCCACCGTCTCGGTCGGCAAGAGCACGGCGCAATTCTTGTTGGCCTCGCTCTATGAAAGTATGGCCCAGCTTGGCGAAGCACGCCGTATGTATGAACAGATGCAGAAGGAGAGTCCCACCGGCGCGGTGGCGCAAGTCGCCGGCCAGCGTCTGCAAGCGCTCGCCAGGCAGTAACTTTCCCGCGGCTTCACTCGCATGGCTTATCTGCCAGGTCTTGGTATCGAATGGAAGCCGGTCGCACACGCGGCCGGTTTTGTCTTTCTGCGAACATTCTCGTTTGCGGCTATACGGTTCGCGGAGAGCTCTCCCTGATAGATTCTAGAAGGGGCACAGCTTCAGCTGCGCCGTCCCCAGTGCTGTATTTTTTCATCCCGAACCGGCTTCAGCCGGTGAGCGACCCTCTTTTTCTAATTTTTCAGCAAACTGGATCGCCCCATGTGTGCCCGCAGTCCCGTGCCAACGAGTACACTGTACTGGCCATGACCTTGTTCCAAGCCCAGCCTTACGATCCCCGGCCTGCCCGCAGAAAAAGAGATCTCATCCTCGCATTGATCGTGCTGGTGATCGTGATTGGATTGGTGTGGTGGCAGTTCCGCTTCTGGCCGGAAGAGCATCGGGTCGACCGCTTCTTCGATGCGCTCCAGCAACAGAATTTCGAACCGGCCTACGGCATCTGGATGCATGATCCCGACTGGAAACAGCATCCGGACAAGTACTCGCAATATCCTTACAACGACTTCATCAAGGATTGGGGACCGAGCGGCGAGTGGGGCATCATCAAGAGCCATCACGTTGACGGGACGAAGTCGCCACCGGCAAGCTATGGCGGATCACCTTTCGCCCCAGTGAGCGGTGTCGTAGTGCAGGTCACCGTCAACGATCGCGTCGCCGACAAGGCGCACATCTGGGTGCAGAAAGACGACAAGACGCTGAGCTTCTCGCCGTACTAGGGCCGCTGTTTGCTCGCTCTTTGCTTCTCGCCGCTCGCAGTCGACTCGCGGCCTCTTCGTTACTGGCATCGCGCATTTTTCTTGGAAGGGTCATCCCAACCGATCGCTTCAGCGCAAGTGGAGGGACCTCTTTCGTCGAGCGGTCCCGTTTCCCTCCTGACACCCGCTCTATTATTCCTTGGCTGCCTGGAGCAGCCATACGATACCCTTGCACAAAATATTCAGACTTCACGACTGCAGTGTCGGCGGCGGTCCGCCGGTTTGCCTGCAGCACGCATAGGAGCTGCCCGATGAACCTGCGCGCCATGGTCCTTAGCTTCGCTCTTCTTCTCTCGCTGCCGCTGTTTGCCCGCGAGAAGACCGACGTGTTGGTCATGAAGAATGGCGACCGCCTGACCGGCGAGATCAAAGGCCTCGACCAGGGTGTGCTCTATGTCAGCTTCGACTACATCCTTGGGACGTCTTCCGTGCAATGGTCGAAAGTGGCTCACCTGGAAAGCAAGCAGTTGTTCATCGTGAAGACTGCGGACGGCTCGGTCTACACAGGAACGTTGAGCACCGCGGAAACCGAAGATTTACGGCCCGTGAAGATCGAAGTGACCGACAGTGCGCAGAAGCAGACCGTGATTCCTCGCACCGAGATCGTGAAGATGGGCGAGACCTCCGACAAGTTCTGGGAGCGTTTCAACGGCGCGATCAACTCAGGCATCATCTATTCCAAGGGAAATGACAACACCCAATACAGCCTCGGAGCAGAGGTTGATTACCTGCGCGAACGCTGGTCCGGCGATGCCAGCCTGAATTCCACTTTGTCCGCCAGCAGCGGCGCCAGCTCGGCCGCAACCCGCAATCAGTTGAACCTCGAAGGCATGCATCTCTTGCCCTGGAAAAACTATTTCTATGCCGGCATCGGCAGTTTTCTGCAAAGCTCGGAGCAGGACATCCGATTGCAATCCAATCTCGGCGCCGGCATTGGACGCTATCTGAAGAATACAAACCATGCCAGCATCGCAGTGATCGCTGGTCTAGCTTGGCAGAGCACGAACTACAAGCAGACGGTCCTCGCGGTGCCCACCCAGAACGTGGCTGCAGCCTTGATCGCGGCACAGGTGAAGCTTTTCCGGTTTAACAAAACTAACCTCAGCGTTACGGCTACTGCATTTCCTGCCCTCTCCGAGCCCGGCCGTATTTATTTCAACACCAACGCGACCTACTACATTAAGATCACCAGCGACCTGTCGTGGAACGTCTCTTTTTACGGCAACTGGGACAACCAGCCTCCCGCCAACTTCTCGGGCAGCGATTACGGCACCAGTTCCGGGCTGAGCTATACCTTCGGACTGCGCTGATCAGGCACGTGCGCCAGCGGCATTTCGCGAATGCCTGCACTCTAACCCGCAGAAAATTACATCACACAGACCCTTGATGGCCGTCACTGCCAAGCCGTGAGGGAACCTGCATCATGGACGCTAGATCGGTGCCGCAAGTCCGCTCGCAGAGCGACTTTCGGCGGCTCACCGATCACGGGCAGTCTGGTGGCGCAACGGCACCGACACCTGTCGCATGAAACGCGAGATTAAGGCGGGTCGCGTATGGATCACCAGTTGTATTCGGCGGCCGCGGCGTTGATTGGCTGCCGGCAATCGGGATTCGGACGCGAAACGCACAAAATCATTCTTGAGCATTTATCCACAAACCAAGAACCTTTGGTCAGCTAGAGCCCGAAGTCCCTGGGCTCCTCCTAAGGAAACCCCGATGAATCAAAGTCACCGACCAAACACGTCCCTATCCGGACGGCGACGTCTGAGTCCTCGTTGGGCTGTGTACCTAACTGCTCTCCTGTTGACGTTAACGGGGCTGATGCAGGCACAGAGTCCAGCACTCCCCTCACCCGATGCGTTGCTTGACTTGCTGGAGGTCCTGCACGCCAACGGCGCCGTCAGTCAGCAACAATACGATGCCCTGAAGGCGCGCATGGGGGCCACGGCGGCCACGGCACCCACGCATGAAACCGCGGAACAGACCTCAGGACCGCAAACCGAACAGAAGGCGCCGACGGTGAATCCGAAAATCATTACCATGATGGACAAAGGAATTGGGATTCATGTCGGAGCTGTCGATGTAACTCTTTCCGGAGAAATCAACGGATTCTACGACCACGACAGGGTAGACAAATCATCCTCCGCCGCGCTGGTTGCCGGTGGCCTGGCCAGTACCGGCAACACCGACTCCTCGTCGGTGCGCAATGGACTGCTTCCCGGAAACTTCTCTATCGCGTTTGCCACCCACCAGATGGGTTACGACGTTGGGGTCACCTTTGGCTTCTATCCCGGACTCAATAGCGTCACTGGAGTTGGGGGAGCTAACTCGGCTGGAAATCCAGCAGCGCTGGGCACCACCGGCATCGACTTCCGCCAGCAGTTCGCTACCATCGGCAAGCCCACCCTGGGAACTTTCAAGATCGGTCGCGATATCGGTCTGTTCGGTCAGGAAGCCATCCTGAACGACTTTTCCCTTTTGGGTGTGGGTAGCACGGGCGGCAACATCGCGCCCTCCAACACTTCGCTTGGGCGAATTGGTCTAGGCTATGTTTACACCGACTTCATCCCGCAGATTACCTATACCTCACCGTCCGCTTATGGACTACAGGGGGCGTTTGGTGTCTTCACGCCGCTGGATGCCGTCAATTTCTCCGGGCTGTCCGCGAGCCTCACCGCTCACGATCAGCCTCAATTCCAGGCGAAATTGACTTACACCACGTCTGATAAGCACCCGGCAAAGCTCAAGCTCTGGACCAACGCCGTCACTCAGGCCCTGGAAAGCAACTCTGCAACCCAGGTTCTGCCGGTCGGCAGCGGCGCTCAGGGAACCGGCATCGATTACGGCGGCAAGCTGACTTACGGCGGAGCGGGAATTGTCGCCTATGGCTACTACGGCTGGGGTCTTGGGACCACCGGTCTGTTCTTCGACGCGGTGGCGCCCTCGGGACTCAAGCGCAATTCCGACGGGTATTATTTTCAGGGGACGTATACATTTATTCAGAAGTTGACTTTTGGCGCCAGCTACGGTCTCAGCCATTTGGCACTCGCTCCCGGCGAAGTGAATCCGGATTTGTTGAGCAACAACAGTTCGGAGATCGGAGGGGTCCGCTATAAGCTGACGAACTGGGTGAACCTCGTCGGCGAGTACACCCACACACGGTCAAATGCGTATGGTGGACAGGTTGCTACCTCGGATGCGATTGCCGCGGGAAGTATTCTGTTCTTTTAGGCCGCCTGTCTCAGTTGGGAGTATGCCGAGGACGGACTTTGGACGCGTGCGGGCCTTCGGGCCCGCATTCGCGTTTATTTTTTGCCCCGCAGCATCCGGCTATTCCAAATCAAGCAAGTATCTCGAGACCGGCCATTCAGCTGCACGACGCCCGAAAAAGTCCTGTCGGCGTCTGTTCGTCCAGGCCGTTGCCAGTATTTGCATAGCGGCACCCACCAGTTTTTTCGCTAGAATGATGGCACAGGAGCAATACCGGAGGAACGACGATGGCATTCGACAAATACGTGAAACTGGCGGGCAGTGAACGCCAGCCCATGCCGGGCGCAAAGAAAGCCGGCGCTTGCGATCCAAACGAGCAGATGCAGGTAACCATCGTTCTGCGGGAGCGTCAACCGAAATCGCAACATCCTTCCGTGGCCGATTTGGTGGCCAGCGGCGAGCGCATCTCCCGCACCGAATATGAGGCCCGCTACGGTGCCGATCCGCAAGACATAAAAACGGTCGAGGCATTTGCCAAGGCCCACGGTCTGCCGGTAAAGCAGACGAATCCCTTCGCCAGGTCGGTAAGTTTGGACGGCACTGCCGGCGCCTTTGCCGAAGCTTTTCAGGTGGAATTGTCGATGTACGAAATTCCCGGCGGCTCGTATCGTGGCCGTACCGGTGCACTCAGCATTCCGTCCGAACTCCATGGCGTTGTGGTCAGCGTTCACGGACTCGACAATCGTCCCCAGGCCACCACTCATTTTCGTGTCGCCGCAGCGTCCGCTGCAGCATCCACTTCCTACACGGCGCTCCAAGTGGCCAAAGCCTACAACTTTCCCACCAGCGGCAACGGACAAGGGCAGACCATCGGAATCATCGAATTGGGTGGAGGATTCACTCAGTCCGACCTCAATACATATTTTGGTTCGCTCAGCATTTCGCCGGCGCCATCGGTCACTGCCGTTTCCGTGGACGGCGCAAAGAACCAGCCCACGGGAGACACTAGCGGGCCCGATACCGAAGTGATGCTGGATATCGAAGTGGCTGGCGCGATCGCCCCCGGCGCCAAGATCGTGGTCTACTTTGCGCCGAATACGGATGCCGGCTTTCTGGATGGGATCAACCAGGCGGTGACGGACAAGACCAATCAGCCCGCCGTGATCTCCATCAGCTGGGGAGGAGCGGAGTCAACTTGGACAGCGCAATCGTTGCAGAGCTATAACACCGCGCTGCAGGCGGCATCGGCGGTCGGCGTGACCGTGTGCGTCGCTTGTGGAGACGACGGCTCGACGGACGGGGTCACCGACGGTCTGGATCATGTAGACTTCCCCGCGTCGAGTCCCTATTCCCTGGCTTGCGGCGGAACTAGTCTTACCATCAGCGGCGGGTCGATCGCCAGCGAGGTCGTTTGGAACGACCTTCCCAGCGACGGCGCTACCGGGGGCGGAGTGAGCGCCACGTTTCCCTTGCCCTCCTGGCAGACGAGCGCCAACGTGCCGCCGTCGGTGAACCCGGGAAACTTTGTGGGACGCGGAATGCCGGACGTGGCCGGTGACGCCGATCCATCGACTGGCTACGAGGTCCAGGTTGACGGCTCGCAATTCACGGTCGGGGGCACCAGTGCCGTGGCACCGCTCTGGGCAGGCCTGCTTACTCTTCTCAACCAGGCGTTGGGCAAATCGGTTGGTTATCTTAACCCCGGCTTGTACCAAAGTATTCACTCGGCGTCGAACGCCTTCCGCGACATTACGTCTGGGAATAACGGCGACTACAAAGCCGGACCAGGGTGGGACGCGTGCAGTGGATGGGGAAGCCCCGATGGCGCGGCGATCCTGCAGGCCCTGTCTTCCGCTACGACGGTCAACCCTCCGCCCACCCCAGATCCTAAACCGAAACCGAAGCCGTCTCCAAAGCCGAAGCCGAAGCCGGCCCCAAAGCCAAAGCCGAAACCGAAGTCAGCTCCAAAGCCAAAGCCGAAACCGAAGCCGGCCCCAAAGCCGAAGCCGAAGCCAAAACCGGCTCCAAAGCCAAAGCCGAAACCGAAGTCAGCTCCAAAGCCAAAGCCAAAACCGAAGCCGGCTCCAAAGCCAAAGCCGAAACCGAAAAGACTCCATCGTAAATAAGGTGGCTAAGCGCCGAGTCGACGAGCGTAGTCCTAAAGCACTGACTGAGCAACTCGAGTAAGTTGGCGGAAGCGTGTGCAAGTCGAACGCTTGAGCGGTTTGGCGGCGAGCGGGGCGGAATCCCGCAGGAGAAATCCTGAGTTGAACTCCGTGCTTTGTATTTTTCCCTGTAGGGATTTTCAGGCGGAGAACGGTTCGCTGGTGACTGCATCCTCCGCCACCGCCCCAACTGCCTTATCGGCGGAAGTCGTCCCTGATCTCCAGCAGGATGGGCGAGGCGGGCGGCGGATCGGCGACGACGGTGTACATGAAGTTGCCCGCGCGCCGCCACCATCCCCGGAAAACTCTGCCGTTTTCACCAGCGATGCGGAGCGGAGACCAGCGACTTCGATGGATCGCAGCCGGGTCCGCATCGTATTCTTCTCGGTCGCCGGGTCCGCGCATAGGATCAACCAGGCTCACTACCACACTTCGCGTGTCGGCCCGAAGCCCGACGCGCAGCGCTTTCAGCGCGCTTTCCTTTGCGCTCCACAGCAAGGTCAACAGCCAGGGCCGGTCCGCTTCCGGCATCCGTGAAACCATTGCCTGCTCTTCCGCGGTGAAATAGTCGTCGAAAAAACCAGCGCCCCGCGGCTCGATCAGTTCCAGATCGCAACCCACTGCGGCGGGAGAAGGCATAACGGCGCAGACCGCCGTTGCCGCGCTGTGGCTCAGCGACATCCCGATGGTTGCCGGTTGGTCGGCAAGAAACACATCCGGCGCGCCCGACGGAGCGGCACGAATTTCGATGGCTGCAAGCGCCGAGGGATAAGCAGGAAGATTCAAGTGAGCGGCCACCGCACGTTTGGCTGTCCAGCGCCCCAAACGCCAGTCGCCTCGGCGCTTGGGAAATCGCAAGCCGCTGAGTAGCAGTGTCTCGCCGGCGCTAAGCCAGTGGTTTTCGGCCGGTACATCCGCAGCGGTCTGTTCCAGCCAATACAGGTTCACGGCGAAGCGTCAACTTTAGCTTAGAGTCAGTACCGGATGGTTAGGTGCTGACTTTTCTGCTTCCGATCCTTTCTCCTTTTCTATACCACGTTCAATGGCATGGATGAGGTAAGGACGAAGCGTCGCCGGCGGAATAATTTTATGCAAAGCGCCCACCTTGAGGGCCCGATGAATGCTGTGCACGCGGTCGAACTCTTCGGCCACCTCGCCTAGCTTCTCGGAGTGCACGATGGGGAAGAGTTCGTTCCACTGAGCTTGCAGCCGTCCCTTCTCTACCCCATCGGCTTGGGCCATGGCCTGGGTCAGCGCCTGCAGCCGCTCATCTTTACGGGCCCTGGCGTCCACTTCACCAGCAAAAACCACGGCCGCTGCCGGCGCCCCGCCGATAACCGAGGCATACGTTCCCTCCAGCGCTATGATTTCAAGGTTCTCGTTCAACACCTGGGAGAAGACCACATAGGCTCCGCCATGATAACGAGAGATACCACAGAAGATCATGGGGCCTTTGAAGTTCACTACGGCCCGGCCAATTTCGGCGCCATACTCCAGTTGCAGTTTGCGCAGCGACTCCGGCGATCCATCAAACCCCGACAGATTCGCCAGGATCACGACCGGCCGGTTATTGCTCGCCGCATTGATGGCACGGGCCGCCTTCTTCGACGAGGCTGGAAAGAGCGTTCCTGCCGTCCACTGGTCCGGTCCGTCCGCCGGGACAAATCCCAGGCGGGCGACGGGATGCGACTCGATGCCAAGCAGACAGACCGGGTAACCGCCGAGATGGGCGTCCCAAACCACAACCGTCTCGGCCCCTCTCATGCCGGACCAGCGCTCCAGGGGAGAATGGTCCTGGTCAACCACCGCCGCCAGCACTCTGCGGATGTCAAATGGCTTCTTACGCCCCGGGTTGGTCTCGTCCGAGAAAATGTCTCCGACACGCACGAAGCTGCTGGTGCCGTCGGTGCCGTGAGGATAAGTTTGCACGTCGCGGTCAATGGGGTCGCTGGTTGCGGCACGACGGGGAAAACGCTCGCCCGGAAGAACGTAGGTATGCTCGTAATGGCGGAACAGGATATGACAGGCCTCATCGATGTCGCGGGCAAAATACTGCGCCTGGCCGTTTGGCCCCATGATGCGATCATAGCCACCAATTCCTTGATTGTCTTCGGCCGAGACGCTGCCCGAGTAATCGAGAGCGCGCTTGCCGGTAAGCACCATGGCGCCCGGTGGGGTCATGATTAGGATTCCGCGAGTGTGCAAAAGCATGGTAGCTTCGGAATTCCAGTAGGGTTGCGCTCCCACGTTGATCCCGTTCACCACCAGGTTCACTTCGCCACCTGCCTGGGTGAACTCGATCAGGCGACGCAGAACGCGCGATATCCAGTCCATGTTCTCGACGCCGCTGTCCATCGAGATTTTCGCTCCGGCTGAAATCGGAAACCACTCCAGCGGCACGCGCTTGGCTTCCGCCAAATCGATGGCCGCGTTGATGAGACGGCATTCCGGTTCGGCGAGAGCACCCATTCCTTTACTGGGATCTCCGAGTACCAGGACTCGCGTCATGCCTTCGGGATACTTGGGGGTAAAGTTGCGCACCACGCCCATGATGATGTTGGCTTTGTTCTTGCCGTAAGGACGAGTGACGGGGACTACACGATTGTCCGCATCCAGATCGTATTCGACGAAGTCGCCGGTGGAAAATTCGGCCCGCGTGTCCTCCCGCGAGGGCGTGAGCATCTTGATGATTTCATACGGATAGATGAGCCCATGCTGGCGCATCTTGACTACTTTTTGATCGTATTCAGCGAGCGGTTTCAACGGTTGCAGTTTGGCGGCGGGCCGCAGGGTCATCAGCAAACCCGTGCTGCCGGGGTTGGAAACTCGCACCAGCATGTCGCGCAGCTCGCCCGTCTGGGGATGGGGAATGCGGGCCTGCATCACCACCTGCTCTAACCCCAAACCGTCGGTCGCCGGGGCCAGTCGCCGTGCGATATCGTGCAGTTCATCGGCGTTGAAGTTGAGCGGCGGCCACACATAGAGCAGTATCCGGTTCCAGTAAAGGCGCTTCTGCGATGGCCGCTTCATTTGGAATTGCCGGATGGCGGCCAGGGTCTCGGCAAACATGCGCTCCAGGTGCGGCAGTTGCACCACCCGGCCCGCCGGGTCGCGTACCGGGGTAAGGTCACGGACCTCGGCACAGGCAAACAGCCGTTCATCCTTGGGATTTTCGTGGGCGACGGCGTGCAAAAGGTAAACGTCTTCCACTGACGGCAAACGTTCGATCGTGAACTCCTTGAGCCGCCACAGATGCAGCCGGTTGGCCATCATGGGGTGGATACCGCGATAGAACTTGTCTTCTTCGTATTGGTCCCCATGGAGCACATAGGTGAAATGCAGCGTGCCGCTCATGCTCTGGCCGCTGCCTGGGCCACTCACGGCTAGCACGATCCTCTGCACCGAGTTGGGGAATCCGGCCTGATTCAACAGCGATTGGGCTTCCCGCTGCACGGTCTCCGGATCGCTTAGAGAGCCGGGATGCCACACATAAAAGTCGATGGCGACCTCGCGGTCAGGTGGGACCTCCTCGATCAAGGGAATCAGTTTCTCCGCCGTTTCAGCCAGTCGGGAATTTTCCGCATGGGCGGTAAAAAGATGGATGCGCTTCTCTTCCTGTTCGTATTCCGCCGACACATAGCGTTGCCCGTCCAATGCTCGGCAGCTCAGGCCGGTGAGGGTCAGCGGCCGGTAGTATCGCCGGGTGAGGACCTCCAACATCAATTGCCGCAAGCCGAGGTCTACCGTCGCAAACCTGCTGGAGAACAGGCCTGCCAGCAGTTGTGGACACTCGGTCAACGCGCGGACCCGGTCATCGCGGTCCGCCGCTTCGGGATTCTCCGCCAGATAGGCAAGGTGATCTTCCATTTCGGCATAGACCAGCTTCCGCGCCCCTTCGAACACGGGCTGATCGAAGCAGCGATAGCGCACTTCCCGAGCCAGGTCGCTGACCATCGGAGAGCTTCCGCGGGTGATGGCAATCAGCTGATCGAGAAGTGTACGAAAGGATTCGTCAGCATCCGGAGTCAGCGTTTCGCCGCGCGGCAGTCGCCGTTGGAGCACACCCAGAATCGGTGCAATCTGCCGCGCCACCCGTTGATGCGACTTGTAAATCCAGAGCAGGGTCTCTTCCAGCGCGGGTGAGGGATCCAGCGTGGTGATGCCGTAGTGGGCGAGCGCGCGGCGCAGTGCGTCGACAAAGGCCGACGGAAGTCCCTCGCCTTGCGTCTTGATCATGCGCAAATAGGTAAACAGATAGGCTTCGGAGCTGGGCTCCTCACCACCAGACGGATCGTTGGTGCCCGGTTTCCGGCGGAACAGAGAACAGATATCGACGAAGATGTTGAGGACCTCATCTTCCTGACGCCGGAGTTCTTCGGTATCCGACCTGAGTTCGCGGAACTGGCCCCACTGCGCAAACACGCGCGCTGCGCGCGCCGGATCAACATCAAACCCCAGCATGAGCTGCCGCAGTTCGTCCAGGTTCTGCTGCCATGCCAATTGATTGGCGCTGTCTTCACCCGACGTCAAGGACGTACCAAAAACCACCCGCTCCATGGTTTCAACCGTCTTCTCGTCGGCCGCAGGTTCGATCTGCATGAGCGGAGCACCGATGTCGACCTGCACGTTGGGGATGGTCATGATCTGCCGCACTTTGCCGGAGAACGGAGCCACGATCTGCGTCTCCATCTTCATGGCCTCCAGCACCAGCAGCCGGTCTCCGGCCACAACCGTGTCGCCCAGCTTTACGGCAATGGACACCACCACCGCCGGAGCCGGGGCGTGGATCACACCTCCGTCGTCGCGGTCGATACGATGGGAAACGCCATCCACTTCAATCCGATAACTCAGTCCCTGCACCGACGAGACCACGTGGGAGCGTTGACCAAATGTGGTGAGCCAATACTCAAAAGGGCCAAGGTGATGGAGGTGAGCATCGATGCATGATCCATCCACTTCGATGCGGTACCGTTCACGGCCCAGGCAATAGGTCTTCATCGCGTAGGCTTGGCCGCGGTATCGCAGCTTTACGGTACGGCCAGCCTCACTCCGGACCTGCGGCCGTCCGCGCACGGCTGAGGTATAGAACTGGGCCTGCTCCACCGCCAGGTCGGCACAGTAAACTTCAACCGCAGCCTGCACCAGGGCCACATCGGCGTAACGCCGCGAGAGGTGTTCGCCATTCGCCGTCAGACGATCTAGCCATTCGACATCCACTTGACCGTGCTGCACCTCGGGCCGGTTTAGTAATTCCAGCAGGAACGCTTTGTTAGTGGCTCCTCCCTTGATGACCACAACGCTCTCGCGCAGCACCCGCTGCAGCCGGGAAAGCGCTTCTTTGCGGCTCTGGCCAAATGCGATGATCTTGGCGACCATGGAGTCGAACTCTGGGGGCACCGCATCTCCCACCGATACCCCGGTATCAATACGTATGCCCGGTCCAGTCGCAATCATGAAGCGCTCGATGGCGCCGGGCCCGGGGGCAAAACCATTCTCCGGATCTTCGGCGTTCAGCCGCACCTCGATGGCATGACCAATGGTGCGAGGCTGGGCAGCCTCCAGGCGACCGCCGCGTGCGATGTGAATTTGGAGCTTGACCAAGTCCAGCCCGGTCGTACACTCCGTTACCGGGTGCTCGACCTGCAAACGGGTGTTCATTTCCATGAACATGTAGCGCTGGCTAGCCGGCTGGTACAGAAACTCGACCGTGCCCGCGTTGCGATAGCCTGCTGCCTGGCTCAGCCGCACGGCCGCTTCCCGCAGCAACTGGTCCACCTCCAGGGAGAGGCCGGGCGACGGCGCCTCTTCCATGACTTTCTGATGACGCCGCTGCACCGTGCAGTCACGCACCCCTGCGGCCCACGTCGTCCCGTAGTGGTCGGCGATAATCTGAACTTCCACGTGGCGGGCGCTGCCTCCTACTAACTGCTCCATGAAGACGGTTGGATCGCCGAAAGCTTTAGCTGCCTCGGCGCGGGCGCTCTCCAACGCATTCGCAAGCTGATCGTCTGCATTCACCCGGCGGATGCCGTGACCGCCTCCTCCCGCCGTGGCTTTGATGAGCAACGGGTAGCCTAACCGCTCGGCATGATGGACCGCATCCGCCAGGGTCTCGACCGGCCCGCCGCTCCAGGGCGCAATCGGAATGTGGGCCTGTTCGGCCAAACGCTTGGACGAAATTTTGTCACCCAACATGCGCATCACTTCCGCATCCGGACCAATGAACACGATGCCCATCTCATGGCATAGTGCCGCGAAGTCGGCATGTTCGGCGACGAAGCCCCATCCCACCCATACCGCTTCGGCGCGTACCGCCGCCAGGGCCGCTCTGAGCCCTTCATAGTTCACATAGCTGCTCTTGGGCTGATGAGTGTTGGGATCGATGAACGTACTGGCGCCGAGACACCAGGCCTCGTCGGATTCGCGGACAAACATGGCATTGCGATCGGGCTCGGTGAAGAGTGCGATGGTGCGCAGCGAGGTACCGTGTTCGTGATTGAACTCGCGCGCTGCATGGATGAAGCGCATCGCGGCCTCGCCGCGATTGACGATCACTACGCGCTGAAATTCGTGCTGCATGAGTTCCCCCGATCGCAAGACCGTTAAGGTTGGCAGCTAGGTCGTCACGCCAGGACTGGCCGCATGTCTTTAAGCGACTTCAGGTCGATATTGTCGGGCAAGGCCACAGTGCGGTAGCCGCTGACCTGCAGGTAGCGGTTTCCGGCCGTATCCACGACCTCCGCGTCGAAACTTTCCTGCTGTTCGTCAGGCGTGACTATGGCATACAGCGGCCCTTCGGCCAACTGTGGCGAGCGCGACCAACTGACCTGCTCCACATGCAGCGGCAAGCCCATCCGATTGTGCATACCCATTTCCCAAAGGCCGGCAGTTTGGAAGCAGAGTTCGATAAGCCGCGGGGCCATGAGCGTAGGGCTATCGGAAGGCTGGTGATTGCCAGGTAAGTCCTGGGCCATTTCGCCCACCATTCGCTTTCCGTCCCACCAGGCACGTTCCACAACCTGATACGCCGGTCCGTGGAAATAAATGTGATAGATTTCGGCGGCATCGATGATGGACTCCGACGACAAGTGCCAGGGTTTCAGGGGCGACACTTTCGCCGCCTGCTTGGTCAACCGCACTCGCGCGATGAAGTGCGTGGTTTCTTGCGGTTTGGGATGATTCGGCAGGGTCCGCCGGCCGGTCAATCGGCAATCTGCCAGCAGACTGTCCCCTTGGGGATAGAAGACGGCTTGAACCATCACCGTCCGCGGCTCGTCCCTGTAGAACTTGAAGGGAGCCAGAAAGTTCACTTCTTCGACGGCCCCGATATGCCATCCCGGATGCACGCAGAGCGCAGCTTCCGCAAACGCTTCGATCCCCATGACGCCGGGCAGCACGGGAGTGCCGTCAATGCGATGGTCATAGAGGAATGGCTGTGCCGTGGGATCCAGGGTCGTCTCCATGGTCAAACCAGTGTGAACGCCCATTCCCGTAATCTTGCCGACCATCGGCCCTTGCGCCGTCAGACGCTCGCGATGAGCGCTCAGAGCTTCGGTATCCAGGCCGCCGGTGGAATCCCATTCGTCCAATAGAATGCCCAGCCGCTGCCCGATCACGATTTCACCACAGGTTGCTCCGGCCGTGAGTTCGCGACGAATCAAAGGCACACCGGCCTCCGGCGGCAGCATGTCGATGCCGGCCACCTCCATCATCTTGGGAATGGAGCCGCGCGTGGCCATGCCAATACCACCCCACGCCGTCCAATCGATAACAATACCGCGTGTCGCCGGACGGGTCGTCCGGAAGCTCGACGTGATCTTGCACAGCAGGTCGTTGGCGGCGCTGTAATCGGTTTGGCCGCCATTGCCAAAGCGTCCGGCAATCGAACTGAACGCCACCGTCGCCCTGAGGGGCATGTCGCCGACGGCGTGCAGAAGGTTGAACCAGCCATCGCTCTTGACGTCAAAAACCAGATCAAACTCGCGCGGGTCTTTGTCGGGCAGGAAGTGGCTGCGCTCGATCCCCGCGGCGTGCAGCAACACATCGATGCGGCCACTGCGGGTACGCACCTGATCGATGACTCTGGTTATCGCCTCGCCATCGGCAAGGTTGACGCTGAAGTAGTGCGCAGTACCGCCCGCTGCTCGCACGGCGTCAATCGCACTCTGCGCCGCTTGCGCGCGTTCCAGTCCCGCCAGTTCCTTTTCCACCAGCGCCGGCGTGGCCCGCTCGCCGCGCGCTTTTATGCGGGCAAACAGGTCGCGCTTCAGTCCTTCTTTGTCGCTGACAAAGCGCTTCAGATCGGGGCTATTCGGATCGGGCTCAGGAACCAGGTCGAGCAGGTAGAATGTTCCGCCCGAAGCCGTCGCCAAATCGGCGGTGATGGCGGAGACGATGCTTCCCGCCGCTCCGGTCACCAGAAAGACGCTACTTTCATTAAGGGTGAGTCCGGCGCGACCGTCTGCCGCGGGCTGTTCTTGCAAACCAACCGTCCAGCGCTCGCCCGCCTGGTATCCAATCTCAACCGCGCCCGGGTCGCGCAGCGTTTCCGCGACCAGGCTTTCTGCGATTTCCGACGGCGTGCGCCCGGCTTCGAAATCGACCGCTTTCACGAGAGCGTCCGTCCGCTCCCGTTTGTACGTTTTGGCAAATCCCACGACCGCGCCGCCCAGCGGGGCGGTTGCTCCCGCTGCGTTGTACCCATGTTGGCCGCCGAGCCCGGTTGCCGACACCAGGAACGTGCCCGGTGCAGCAATCTGCTCAAACAGAATGCGCATAGTCGTAAAGAACAACTTAACCCGTATCCGTAGGGCTTCACGCCAAGCCGCCAGATTCATATTGTCCAAACTGCCCTCATCGTCCAACGCAGGCAGCCAGTAGACTCCCTGCACCGGCCCGGCAGCCAGCCAGCTCTTAAGGCGAGTGGTCAATGTGTCCGCATCCGGTGCGCCTTCGATGAGCAGCACTTCCGCTCCCTTTGCCTGCAACCGTTTCGTCAGCGCATCGGCCACGCCATTGCTGTCCGGCATAACGATGACCCGGCTGCCCGCTCCCAGAGTCACACCCGTCGGTTTGCAGATGTTGAGTGGCGGACGCAGGTTAGGCACGGGTACACGACGTGGAACGCGATTGACTGCATCGAAGTTGAGGAGTGGTCTGCGCTCTGGCTTTACCGCCGGTGCCGGTGCCGGTGCCGGCGGCGGTGCTGTCGGGCCGGGGCCTTGCGGCGGCTGGTCCGGCGGAACGCTCCCAGCCGGCGCGACTGCGACCGCTCCCGGCCGCTTCTGCTGGGCAAACTGAATCACGTGACCCAGGGTCGGAAAGTCGCGCAGCTTTGTACTTTCATCTCGCGGAATGCCATAGGCGGCCCGCACTGAGGCAAACATCTCTGCCTGCTTGACGGTGTCGATGCCAAGGTCGGCCTCCAGGTCGAGGTCCAGGTCCAGCATGTCTTTGGGATAGCCAGTCTTCTCGGCAACAATGTCCATCACCTTCTGCTTGACGGCCTCATCGTCGTCCGGTGAAGCCGAGACTGACGCCGGCGCAGGTGCCGGAGGCGCGGGTGCGATCGCTGCGGGCGTAGCCGTGGTCGTAGGCAACAGGTCAGGCCGATTCTCATACACGAACCGGATCACATGTGCCAAGGTCGGATAGTCGCGGAGCTTGCGATTTTCATCGCGCGGAATGCTGTAGATCTCGCGAATCGCGGCGAACAGTTCCGCCTGCTTCACGGTGTCGACGCCGAGGTCAGCCTCGAGATCGAGGTCCAAGTCCAACATGTCTTGCGGATAGCCGGTCTTCTCCACCACCAAAGCCAGCAGACGTTCCTTCACGTCATCGACAGCGCCGTCGGGTGAGATCGCCGCAGGTGCGAATGCCTTCGCCTCGGACGCTGGTGCCGGAGGCGCGGTGGCGATCGTTGAAGGCGTAGCCGTAGGCGACAGGTCAGGCCGATTCTCATACACGAACCGGATCACATGTGCCAAGGTCGGATAGTCGCGGAGCTTGCGATTTTCATCGCGCGGAATGCTGTAGATCTCGCGAATCGCGGCGAACAGTT
>Ga0182013_10000129_pt1 | contig 93899 bp, 82 predicted proteins | sample 612S2MmetaG_FD_120487 | JGI IMG/M metagenome (GOLD analysis project Ga0182013, IMG submission 120487) | Permafrost microbial communities from Stordalen Mire, Sweden - 612S2M metaG | ecosystem: Environmental > Terrestrial > Soil > Wetlands > Permafrost | place: Sweden: Stordalen | collected... | reverse complement strand
GCCACGAATCTGCGCGGGCAACTTCAGGTTCGAGGTATGCGCCGGAGTCCAAAACCTCGGCACTTGCTCCCTTCAGTCCCGACAGCGATCCTTCGAAATCCGCGACAATCATGTAAGGCATTCTACCCACGAACAGTTGTAACGCCGTCACCAACCAGGGCGTCGAGCCATATCGCCTGACGACTCTGGAGGAAGAGGACATCCCGGGCGAGTCACAGGCCATCCGGACACTAGCCAACCGCAGTGAGGCTATGACCGAGTTACCGGCAAACTGGAACTGACCCACTGCTGTCGTAAACTGAGGGGCTAAACCGCTGCAAGGAGATCCGAGTTGAATCGGTCGAGCTTTCTGCTACGTTTCCTCAGAATGAGCCCGGTGCTCGCCTGCTTGCTGGGATGCCACCCGGCCCCTGTCTCGCACGGCACGCAGCGGTTACAGGGGGATGGAGAGACCATCGTGCTCCTGCGGCATGGCGAGAAACCGGCAGGGGGCCTGGGCCAGTTAAGCTGCATGGGACTGAACCGGGCGCTGGCGCTGCCCTCCATGCTGATTGGCCGCTATGGCAAGCCGGATTTCATCTATGCACCGAATCCAGGCGTGCAAGTGAAAGACGGAATCACCCAGTCGGCCTTCTCCTATGTCAGACCGCTGGCAACCATTGAGCCGACCGCCATCCGTCTCGGGATGCAGGTGAATGCCCAGATCGGATATCAGCAAATAGATCAGCTCCAGCGGACCTTGCTGCAGCCCGCGTATGCCCACTCGCTGGTCTTTGTAGTCTGGGAACACGTCATGCTGTATGACTTTGCCAGGCAGATGCTCCAGTCCTACGGGACCAATCCCGAGCAGGTGCCGGAGTGGACTAACAGTGATTATGATTCGATCTATGTCTTCCACATTACAAGGTCAGGAAATGACGCTACTCCGCGCGCCACGCTTGACATACAGAAGGAAGATCTGACGAACACGCTCAAAGATACCTGCCCCGGCCCACAGTAGGTTGTGTCCCATCCTTGACCTAGCCACAAAAATGGGTGCCCCGGATCCGGATTCTCGGACCTGGGAAGCCTCAACTCCCATCCGGCCACTCCTCAACTTCCCGCAAATGATGCTAGGTGCCCCCGTCCCCTCACCGGCCGTTCCCAGCCGCTTTTGCAGAAAATAACCCGCCCAGGCCGCACAATCGAAATGAGGGAACGAGCGCTCAACTCCCAACCCCGGTCTGTACCATGAGTTACCCCACCCCCTCCCCCTCCAAAAACACCCGTATCTGGTGGTGGAATCCGGCTGGATGGCTAGATAAGACAACTGGAATCATGCATATGCCGGATTAGATCAAAGGGAGCCTTGTTATCTTAGTGGTAAACAGAACCTCCTGAAAATCGCTGCTTTTGGGCCCGAATAGGCCCTTTTCTCATCAAATCGAGTTGAAAGCCAGCTTTGAAGCTGGCCTCATCTGAGAAAGTGGTAGCGTGGAAAGACCGATGGAGATTACTTCTCAGGACGTCCTCCTCGTTATCGACGTGCAGAACGATTTCTGTCCCGGCGGCCAACTTGCCGTTGCGGGTGGGGACTCGGTCATCGAGCCGATCCACAAAATCGCGTCAAAGTTCGCGCACATCGTCCTCACTCAGGATTGGCACTCCGCGTCTCACGCCTCCTTCGCCAGCAGTCATCCCGGCAAGCATCCCTTCGAGCAAATCGAACTCAGCTATGGTCCGCAGACCTTGTGGCCGGACCATTGCATTCAAGGGACTAACGGTGCCGAGTTTCACTCCGGCCTCCAACTCCCGCAGGCTGAGCTGATTCTGCGCAAAGGCTTTCGTCCCCAAATCGATTCCTACTCCGCGTTCTTTGAGAATGACCACGTCACGCCCACCGGCCTCGCCGGCTACCTTAAAGAACGCAACCTGTCCCGCGTTTTTCTCGCCGGCCTTGCCTACGACTACTGCGTCGCCTACTCGGCCCTCGACGCGTGCCGCCTGGGCCTGCCGGCCTTTGTGATCCGCGACGCCTGCCGCGCCATCGACCTTGATGACTCCGTCGCGAAGATCGAAGCGCAATTCGCGCAGGCCGGAGTGACCCTCGTCGACACTGCGCGCCTTTCCGGCAGCGCTGGACCGCCGTAGAATCCGAGCAGAGCGAGTGCATCGTTTTGGCTCGCCACAAATATGTCGCGCAACTTCTACATTCTGGCCGGCACGCTCGGGCTCTTCGCTCTGATCTCGACGGCAATGGCGCTGGTTCCGTCCAGCTTCCAGCCGGGACTGCCCGCCAACGCATCGCTCTGGCGTACCGTGGCGCTGTTGTTGCTGCTGGCGGGGCTCGCTTCAGCGCTCGTCGGGGTCATGAGCCATCTCTTCGAGCAGGTCGACCGGCGCAGCGAAGAAGCCCGGCAGGCGGCGCGGCGCAAACGCCGGGGTCCCCAGCAATAGGTCTTCGTTGCTGGGGTGGTAAACGCCGGGGTCCCCAGCAATAGGTCTTCGTTGCTGGGGTGGTAAACACCGGGGTGACAAGCCGAGCGGCGAGAAGAACTAAAATCAACTCAGGAACTCTGCCCCGCACAGGACCGGGCAAACGCCAATGTATGAAGTTACCGTGGAGGCCGATTTCTCCTCCGGGCACTACCTTCGCAATTACCAGGGCAAGTGCGAGAACCCGCACGGGCACAACTACAAGGTGCGCGTGACTCTTGCCGGAGCGGCGCTCGACTCCACCGGCCTGCTTCTCGATTTCAAGCTGCTCAAGCAGGTTTTGCGCCCGGTGATCGACCGCATCGACCACCAGATGCTCAACGACATTGACCCGTTCATTGAGTTGAATCCCTCCGCCGAAAACATCGCCAAGTATTTTTACGACCAGACCAACCGGCAGCTTGAAGGCATGACCCAGGGCCGTGTGCGCGTCAAGGATTGCACCATCTGGGAGACCGATACCACCACGGCAACCTACTTCGAGTAGCGCCGCGCCGCTCTCATTTCATCTGGCTTGACTTGGACTGAAGATATTTGTCGAAGGGTATCTCAAAGAAGAAAAGCTCGTTGCCGTCGGCGTCGCGCAGCTTGTGCAGGTGCAGCTTGGCACCCTGCAGCGGGTGGTCCAGTTCAGAGACGTCGTAAAAAAGGAAACCCGCGCGGGTTGTGTGCGCCTCCACGGCCAGTGCTCCGTATTCAAACTGGTCAAAATCCGCCTCGATCTCCTTATTACTGGCCTTGGGTTTCATTTTGATGTTGGGAATAGGCCCCGGCATCGGAATCTTCTTGCCTTCGCGCTCCTTGCGAGTCATCAGCCGCTCCACGTCCTCAGGCTCGGCAGCCTGAATGCGGTCGCCCGCCGCGGTCTGGAAGAGAATGCGGGCGTCGCGCAGCGAGATGGGCCGGTCGCCGTTATTGGTCACGATCAGCCGCACCGGCATTACCCCGTGGCTCAGATAATCCACGCGAAAGATCGATTCTTTCTCCTTGGTATCGTAGGGCTCGGCGGCGATTGCCACCTTCTCCTTTTCGTGCACTTCAACCGCGGCAAACGACGTCGCCGCCTGCACCTGCGGCGGCTTATGATCGCTGGCCACCGCCGGCAGTACCAGCCAGAGAACAGCCAGCGGAAACACCCTGAGAACCCTCATCGTGCTCGACTGTATCATTTGAGGGTTAGACCGGGGATGCGGAAGTTCCGTTACGCATGATTCTGCTTTTCTACAACCTGGCGGTGGTGGTGGCTTTGGTGGCCGGTGCCCCTTGGTGGGTGTGGCGCTTGACGACCACCCTTAAATACCGCGAGGGGCTGGCTGAACGCCTGGGCCGCGTCCCGCCGCGGTTGCGAAAGGATGCCCGGCCTGTTATTTGGATTCATGCCGTATCGGTGGGCGAGGTTTTGACGGTCACCCGGCTGGTGGGCGAGTTGGATCGCGTCTTCTCCGGATACCGCGTCCTGATTTCCACCACTACCCGCACCGGGCAAGAGCTCGCCCGCCAGCGCTTTGGAGCCGACCGCGTCTTCTATTGCCCACTGGATCTGCCCTGGGCAGTGCAGGCTTATCTCAATGCCCTGGAGCCCCGGCTGCTGATCCTGGCCGAGACGGAGTTCTGGCCCAACCTGCTCCATGGCTGCTTTGGTCGGGCAATTCCCGTGGCAGTGGTCAATGCGCGCATCTCCGATCGATCCTGGCCACGCTACCGGCGGATGCGCCGGTTGTGGCGGCCTATTCTTGGGTGTTTGAGCCGGGTGATGGCGCAGACCGAAATTGACGCGGAACGCCTGCGGGCCATCGGGTGTCAGCCGCAAACAGTCACCGTCTCCGGCAATCTGAAGTTTGACGTGCGCGCGGCCCAGCAGGCTGAAGCCACGCGTCTGCTCCGAACGTTGGCCCCCGGTCTGCGCTTCGTAGTTGCAGGCAGCACGCTGGAAGGCGAAGAGGCCGAGTTGCTGGCAGCTTGGCCACGCCTGCTTCATGCCGACCCGCATCTGGTGATGGTCCTGGCTCCCCGCCATCCTGAGCGCTTCGCCGCTGTCACCGCACTCTTCGACAGGTCCGGCATTGCCTGGGTCCGGCGGTCCGACTGGCAGCCGCAGCTTCCTTCAGGCCCGGCCCCATCACTCCAGCCGCTCGATCCTGGTCAGGTTGTTCTGCTCGACACTATCGGCGAACTGGCCTCCGTCTACTCGCTGGCCGCCGTTGCATTTGTGGGCGGCAGCCTCGCTCCGGGCTGGGGGCATAATCCGCTGGAGCCCGCCCAGTTTGGCGTCCCCATCGTCGTTGGCCCCTACTACCCCAATTTTCGCGCCATCACCGAGGATTTGCGCGCCCATCAGGCGCTCCGCATCGCTCCCAAAGAAGAGCTTGCTACGGTTCTGATTGACCTGCTCCTTGACCCCGTCGCTGCCGCCGCCATGGGCGAGCGGGCCCTGCAGGTATTCCAACAGCAGGCCGGGGCCACGGACCGGTGTGTGGAGGCCATTCAGGAACTGCTGCCGCCTGAATTGGAACGGGCTGAAGCGGACCAACCAGCAGTCGTCGAGAAGCGGCCCGCATGAGCCAGGCATCGTCAGCACGTCCCATTCTCCTGCCGCTGGTTCCTCTCTATCGGCTGGCCATGGCTTTGCGGGAGTTGCGGCTACGCTGGGGCCTGGAACCTGTGCGCCGCTTGCGCTATCCAGTGGTCAGCATCGGCAACCTCTCTGCCGGGGGAGCGGGCAAAACGCCCCTCACCATCGCGCTGGCCAAGCTTCTCATCGGCAAGGGATTCCATGTGGATGCGCTTTCGCGCGGATACGGACGCCAGAGTCGTTTGCCGGCCCGCGTCCGCCCCGATGGAACCGCGGCCGAGTTTGGTGACGAGCCGCTCCTGATTGCGCGGCAGGCGGGCGTGCCGGTTTATGTTGCTCCGCAGCGCTACGACGCAGGATTGCTCGCCGAGGCCGATGTTCTTGCCCAAGGCATGTCTGACGTACACTCCGTCCATCTCCTCGACGACGGATTTCAGCACCACCAACTCGGCCGGGACGTGGATATTCTGCTCCTGAATCTGTCCGACTGGCGAGACAGGCTACTCCCCGCCGGCAACCTGCGCGAGCCGCTCCGAGCGCTGCATCGGGCCAACGTGATTGCCATTCCCGCAACCGAATCGGAACTGGAAACAGAACTCCGCGCTCGAGGCTGGCAAGGTCCTATCTGGCGGTTACATCGCGGTATCGATGTTCCCGCTGTCGACGGTCCCATAGCCGCTTTTTGCGGCATCGCCCGTTCTGGGCAGTTTTTTCAGGGACTCGAATCCACGGGCCTGCGCCTTGCTGCCCGCATCGCTTTCCCTGACCACCACCCCTACACCTCCGCGGACCTCGAACGGGTGTTGTCAGCGGCGCGCAGGGCCGGTGCCACGTCGATCCTCACCACGGAGAAGGACTCCGCCCGGTTAGGCAATCTCGCATCAGTCTTTTCGGAATCCCTTCCGCTCCTCACTGCCGGTCTTCGCATTGAAATCGAGGAGGAATCTGCGGCCATCGACTGGCTCATCGTCCACTTGGACCACGCCCCAATGCGCCTACCCGTGTGAGAAAATCAGAGTTTGCACACGCAGTCCAAGTTTCGTTTGCTTGTGGTTCGCCTTGGCGCCATGGGCGACATTCTGCACGCGCTGCCGGCGATTACAGCCCTGCGCATGGCCCATCCGAGCTGGCGCATTGACTGGGTGGTGGAACCCAGGTGGAGGGCGCTGCTGTCCTCTCCAGGCAGTTCCGGGCGCGATGCTTCGCAACCCACACCCGCACAGCCGCTTGTCGACCAGATCCACCCGGCGCCCACAAAGGACTGGGGGCGCAGCCCGCTAAGTGGTAAGACCCTGCATGAAATCAACATCCTGCGCAAGGCTCTTCGGGCGGAGGCGTATGATGCGGTGCTGGATCTGCAGGGAGCCATTCGTTCTGCCGTAGTGGCCCGAATGACAGGTTGCCAAAGGCTGATCGGCGAGGCCCGCCCGCGGGAGCAGGCAGCGAGCTGGCTGTTTACTGAGCGCGTAGCCACCTGTGGCGCACATGTAATCGAGCAAGACCTGGAACTGGCCTCGTCCGTGGCCGGAGATGAGCTCGAACCAGTGCGGCCATGGCTGCCTGTGAATCCTGTCGCTGAGGCCTGGGCCGACGAATTCATGCTCCGCTTTGCGAACCAGCCCGCCGTGCTCATCAACCCCGGCGCGGGCTGGGGAGCCAAGCGCTGGCCCGCGGAGCGCTACGGCGCTGTTGCCCGCGGACTCATTCATCAGGGGTTTCGCGTGCTGGTCAACACAGGCCCCGGCGAGGAGCCTCTCGTGGACGTGATTCGCACAGAAACGGACGACGCAGTCACTCCGCTCATCGGCAACCTGGACCAATTGATTGCGCTCACCCGCAGGATTACGCTGGCCATTGCCGGCGACACCGGCCCACTGCACCTGGCCTGTGCCCTGGGGCGGCCGGTTGTGGGCATCTACGGCCCCACAGACCCCAGCCGTAACGGCCCCTACGGCACTCGCTTCAAAGTGCTGCGCAGTCCGGAGAGCCGCCGCGACCACACCCGTTACGAATCCCCGGAGGCTGGCTTGCTGACCATTACGCCGGAAGAAGTCTTGCAGGCCGCTAGCCAACTTCTAGCCGAGGAGACCGCTTGATGACCAAGCCCGGTGACTCGAAGCAACAGGACTGGATCGCTCGCTGGCAGCGCGTAGCCCGCCGCATCCGCGTGCCCCTGGGATTCCTCACCGCGGCGCTTTACCTGTTCGAGCTGTGGCGTCGCGCACCCCGGCCAGCCGCAGTGGCCTGGAGCCTGCTGCTCGTTGTGCCGGGCCTTTGGCTGCGGGGTTATGCCGCCGGCTATGTGAAGAAGAACCGCGAACTTACCCAGACCGGCCCCTACGCGCACACCCGCAACCCGCTCTACCTGGGCTCGGCGCTCATGGCTGCCGGTTTTGCCCTGGCGCTGCTCAGTTGGCCGGTGGCGCTGGTGCTCGCCGTCGGATTCCTGGCGATCTATATTCCCGTGATCGCCTCTGAGGAGCGCTTTTTGCGCTCAACTTTTCCAGAATTCGATGCCTATTGCCGCCGCGTGCCGCGACTGATCCCGCGTCTCACGGCTGCCCGCCAACCTTATGCCGAGAGCGAACCGGCGGCCGGCGGGCAGGGAATCTCCGCCGCGCCCGGCAGCTTCTCCTTCGCCCTTTACCTCAGGCACCACGAGTACAATGCAGCTATAGGGGTTGCGTTGCTCTATTTCAGCTTGGTCTTTCTACGGCCGGTTCTGGGCGCGCTTTTGCATGGGCCCCGGTGAGCGAATTCTGTAAAGCAATAATCAATCCTTCAAGGAGCAAGGCCAGCAGGTGAAGATGCGCACGACGTTACTGACGATCTTCTGCGCCCTCGCTCTTGCCGCGGCGATGCAGGGCCAGCAGGTTCCTCAGCTTGCGCCGCCCGCCCCCGGCTTCAGCTTTCCGCAGAGACAGACCCTTACCTACTCCGTAGACTGGCGTGTCTTTCCCGCTGGAACCGCCGTAATACGCTTCGAGGCCTCAGGCGACCGCGAACGCATCACCGCCAGCGCAGACACCATCGGCGCCATCAACCTGCTTTTCCACGTGAGCGACCACTTCCAGGCCAATTTCGATCATGCCAAGGGCTGCACCTATGAGTTCGACAAGCAAACCGTAGAAGGCCGCCGCCAGATAAACTCCATGCTCAGGATTGACTACGGCCAGTTCAAGTCCGTTCTGGACGAGAAGAACCTCGTTACCGGGCAAACCAAGCATGTGGAGTCGCCGGTACCGGGCTGCATGACCGATCTGCTGACCGGCGTTTTCTATTCTGCGTCGCAGCCTATGACGGTAGGGCACAGCTTCGTGATTCCCGTGGTCGATGCCATGCACAACGTGCCCGTCACCATGAAGGTGGAAGGCCGCGAGGAGATCAAGACCCCGCTGGGCACCTTCAAGACCGTGCGCGTGCAGCCCACAGCCGATGCCGGCGTAGTAAAGAACCGCGGCAACATCTGGATTTGGTATACCGATGACGAGCGCCATCTGCCGGTGCAAATGCGCGCGCGCCTCTTCTGGGGCACCATCACGTTTCGCCTGGTCGGCAACGAAAACAAGTAGCGGGTCTGCGTTTACCGGCTCGAATCAAATAGCGCTTCGCAAGGCAGGAATCCGATCTCTGACTTCCGATCTCCGCTCCCTGTCTTTCTATTGCATCCGGTAGCGCTCGCGCATCAGCCGCTGCAGCCGGGGCCAGTAAATCAGGTCAAAAGCCAGTTCCTTGTCGGGGAACATGGCCAGCGCCGCGCGGCGCGTGTCGGCCACCATTGCCGCAGCCTCGTCCACAGTCAGGTTAGGGTCCTGCCAGATGACCTGCATCACCATGTTCACCACCATCTGCAGGCGGCGAATCTTGCGGCTCTCTTCTTTCAGCTCTTCAGGCGATTGCACAGGTTGCCAGTCCTCTCCGCGAGGATTGGCGGTGCCTTGGCAGGCCTCCGGCTGCTCTTCCCACTCGAAACCCGTTGAACTCATGGGGCAGGCCCTCCTTGGGGAAAGGTGGAATGGCTTGCTTTGTGTGCATCGTAACATTGTCCGACGGAGCTGTTCAGGCTTCGGCATGAGGTCCGGCTGCGACCAAGCCGTGCAGTCCGTAGAATAGGACTGGATGGCTTTCACCGAACAATACGATGTCGCTGTGGTGGGCGCCGGTCACGCTGGATGCGAAGCGGCGATGGCGGCTGCGCGCATGGGCTTGAAGACTGCGCTCATCACCATGAATCTCGACCTGATTGCGCAGATGAGCTGCAACCCGGCCGTCGGTGGCGTGGCCAAGGGCCACCTTGTCCGCGAAGTGGATGCGCTGGGCGGAATCATGGGAGAGGTGGCAGACGCCGTAGGCATTCAGTTTCGCCTGCTCAACACCTCGCGCGGGCCGGCCGTGTGGAGTCCGCGGGCACAGTGCGACAAACAACTCTACCGGGTGAAGATGCGCGAGGTGCTGGAAGGCCAGCCGGGTCTGCACATCCGCCAGGCTGAAGTGGTCAACCTTGTCATCGAAGAGGATGGCGGTTCCTCGAACAAGACGGGTGCCCCAGGTCCAGATTCTGGAACCTGGGAAGGGAAATCCCGCCGCCGTGTCCTGGGCTTGAAACTGCGCGATGGCCGTCGACTGCTGGCGGGGGCCACGATTATTACGACCGGGACTTTTCTTAACGGCCTCATCCACTGTGGAGAAGAGCGCTATCCCGCCGGACGCAGCGGCGAACCGGCCAGTGTTCTGCTCGGCGAAGCGCTGCGCGCGTTGGGGCTTCGCACCTGCCGGCTCAAAACCGGGACGCCCCCGCGCCTTGATGGCCGTACCATCCGCTGGGCAGCTTTTGAGGAGCAGCCGGGCGACGCGGATCCCACTCCGTTTAGCTTTCGCACCAGGAAGATTGTGCAGCCGCAGGTCTGCTGCCACATCGCCTTTACTACGCCGGAAACGCTTCGCATCATTCGCGAAAACGTCCACCGGTCGGCAATGTATTCCGGGCAGATTGAGGGCATAGGCCCGCGCTATTGCCCCTCCATCGAAGACAAGATCGTCAAGTTTCCTGACAAGACGCAGCATCAGTTCTTCTTGGAGCCGGAGGGCCTGAACACTCACGAGATTTACGTCAATGGGATGTCCACATCGCTGCCCATGGAGGTGCAATGGCAGATCGTGCGCTCCATTCCCGGCCTTGAAGAGGCGGAGATGCTGCGCCCCGGCTACGCCATTGAATACGACAGCGTGGATGCCACTGAACTCGACCGCACCTTGCGCGTAAAGAGCATGGAGGGTCTCTATCTCGCCGGCCAGATTAACGGCACCAGTGGTTACGAAGAGGCCGCGTGTCAGGGCATTATGGCCGGCATCAACGCGGCGCTGTGGCTCAAGAATGAACCGCCGTTCACCATGGACCGCACTGAAGGCTATACCGGCATCCTCATCGACGACCTGATCTCAAAAGGTACTAACGAGCCGTACCGCATGTTTACCTCGCGCGCTGAGTTCCGGTTACACCTGCGCATTGACAACGCCGATCGCCGCCTGACTCCGCACGGCCGCCGCCTGGGACTCATCGGTGACCAGGCCTGGGCAGAGTACGAGCAGAAACAGGCCCGCTTAGCCGCCCTCAAAAGCCTGCTGACTAGTAGCAAGGTAGACACGGAGCGGCTGGCTGGCGCGGGTTTCGCCGGGTTGACCGCGACCGCCGGCCTTACGTGGGCGCAACTGCTCAAGAGGCCTGAAGTGACCATTGAGCCGGTGCTCGGTACGCTGCGCGAAGCGCTGGCCGCCGAGCCGCAACTGGAGGAAATGGCCGCCGCGGTTGCCGGCGGCCACCCGCTCCCCTCGGTCCTTCGCAACGAAGCGCGGGCTGTCGAGACGGAAATCAAGTTCGCCGGCTACCTGGACCAGCAGAAGAAGTCTATCGAGAAGCTCAAGGCCGCTGAGGCCGTCGCTATTCCGGAGTGGATTGAATACGGGACCATCAGTGGCCTTTCGCGGGAGATGCGCGAGACCCTGAACCGGGTGCGTCCCGGCACCATCGGCCAGGCCAGCCGTATCCCCGGTGTTACACCGGCTGCAATCGGCTTGGTGCACGTGTCCATCCGGGTGCAGGCTGCACAACGCGCCGGCGGCAGCGGTCACACAATGGCGATACCGCGAAACAGCGGCCATTGAGTTGCGTCTTCTTAAGAAAACGGCCCCTTGCACGGGGCGAGCTAAGAACAATTGAATTGTGAAGCCGCACCAGCCATCTCGCGGATCTCTGCTCGATGCGCAATTCCCGGCGTTTCCGGGCGCGTTCACGGCATGGAAGACTATAGGGGAAGGGCAGGGGAGAGCGCGAAATAGAAGCCTTGATAGTCCGCAACGAAGTGTGCGGATCGGAATGGAATGCGCAGCTTTCGAGGCAGACTCCACTGATCGATCTTCCGGTAACCAAGGTGCTCCATGCTGTTTATCAGTTGTTCGGCATTCATTACCTTGTACGGGGAATAGGAAAACGCTCCATATTGCACGGTGTAATAAGTCTCTCCTGAATAGACCGGAACGCGATTGACCAGAACATGAGGCGGCTTTTCGGCTAGTTCACTCAGCATCTCGGCCAGACCGGTTTCGATGTATTGGAGCGTGCCATTTGTAAGGTAGACCAAAGACCCATTCGCATCTTGCCTGTTTGTCGTGAACGACAGCGCATCCGCCAACTGCTCCTTCGCGAACTCCTCACCCCGCTGAGTAAACGATGGAAAATCGCACACCACCCACCGTAGACCGTCAGGGAACTGGATGTAGTCTTTATAAGCGTAGTAGCACTGCCCGTATCCTCCTCCCAGATCGAAAATAGTGCTGCCAGGACGCAGGATCTGTTGCAGCCGAAGAAGAGCCGGGTAGTCCCCCGGGTTAAAGAAAGAGAGTTTCTTCTGAAAATGGTCGACGACTTTCTTGTGGTCGAATCCCCTGGGCTTTGAGCTTGGCAGAGCAGCTATGGCAGCATCGTGGCTGGGATACACCCCCCGATAACGAACCGCCATGTTGGCACACTTCCGGCCACGGTAAATGCAGAAGCGGGGAGACTCATTGTCACACATGAAGCAGGGATGGGTCAGCAGGTCTCTGGCAAAATTCAAACCTTCGCTGAGCGGGTAATTAATCAAGTCTTTCCCCCAATCGTGCAGGGTGCGTCCATATGAAGACGCTATTCACCGCATCGTCTTCGCTCCGCACCGGCGAAGGCGCGAGAACCCTGCTTATTGATCCTTCTTGTCGCTCCTGGTGAACAAGGGAATATGGAAGGGCATCTCGCCATTGGACTGCTTCTTTGACTTGGCGTTCGAATCCTCGCGCAGCACCGTACGCTGCGAGTTGATGCACAGCCACCCGCCCCGCACTCGTTCGAAAACGTGCGTGAAGACGCCCTTCTCGTCCACTTGGGATGAGTTGATCTTATGGTGCAGCACATACGTGCCGTTGGCCACCGCGATATCGCCCAGCATGCGGACAGTAATCACGCGCTGGGCCAGATGCATGGTTTTGTCTTCTCCCGTAATAAGGTTTGCCACTTGCTGGTTACGGGTGGTGATGTCGCCTGTAGCTGCAACATCCACAAACAAAGGCGATAGCACCAGCTCAAGGCTGTATTGATCGCGCTGATTCACAGCGCCGGACCAGGTATCCTCAATCTTTTGGAATTCGCGGACTTCAGGGGATTCGGCGGTTGTGGCGGCCGATTGGGCAGGCGCCGCCGCCGGAGTCTGGCCAACTGCAACCGAGCAAAACAGCAGGACAGAAAAACAAGCCAGAAAACGAGTCATACGCACACAAACTCCCACATTCGATGATATCTCTTTGACTTCCCATGGAAGCCGATTGAGAGCATGAATAAACGGGAACAAGGACCGCTGGTTTAGAGCAGGGTCTGCAGGCGCTCTGGCTCGTGCAGGGTGATCAGTGAATCGTCAATCGAGATCCAGCCATCTTTGCGAAATTGCCCCAGGGTGCGCGTCACCGTCTCGCGCGTAGTGCAGGCCATCGAGGCCATCTCTTCGTGGGTCAGCAGCAGCGGAAAACGGAAGCCGCCTCCATTCAGGTGTTCGCCGATCTGGTAGGCCAGCTCAAGAAGCAGCCGGCCCAGCCGGGCAGCTACAGTCTCGGCCAGGGCGATGCGGCAAGCATCCTGCAACGCGAAACGGTACTCCTGGCAAATGCACTGAACCGCGCGCATTTGCGCTTCTTTGTGGCTCCGCAGAAAAGTGAGGAAGCGCTCCCGCTCTACAGGGCGAAGCTGGGCAGGGGTAAGCGACTCGGCAGAAACTTCGTAGACCCCATGTGAGAGGACTGCGTACAGCCCCAGCATGGAACCCGGACCGGCAACGCGCACAATCATCTGGCGATCCTGGGCGCGGCCGGCAGTCAGCTTCAAGTATCCGCCGCAGATCAGGTAAAGACAGCGAGCATCCCCTCCCTGAACAAACAGCGAAGCCTGTGCGGGCAAGGAAATGGTGCTGGTCGCTAGTTCAAGGTCGGCGAGTACGGCGCTTCCCAGGGAGCAAAACCACCCTGGCCGGCGGTTGGCGCAAGCCGCACAACCTACAGGCGCTTGGCGGGCCAAATGTCTTTGTCGTCTCTGCACTCCTGCCGGAATTTCTAAGCTCGCCATAGTCTTGCTCCGCTTGAAAACCACGAAACACTTTCGACCTCTGCTGCCATCCCCCGGCCATCGGCGCAAGGGCTGACTTTGAGGACTTAACATTTCGGTCTCCGGGAAAGAGACTTTCGCCTCATCAAAGTTTCCTCCGGCGTCGCAACCCATGGATGTGATGGGCCTCACGTCTCTTTGGCCCAAAATTCGTACAAGCGCTGATTTTCCGGGCTGGAATCTGCTGTCGTCTTTCTCCCTCGTGAACACCGGCAAATTCGTTAAGAGACCGGTCAAGCGCCTGGAGCCGCCGGTGGACCACATACTTTCACGTCGCGGGGTACCTTGTATTAGGGTAGAGTGGTCAATTATGCTCATCCGTTTTACGGAATTGGTGATGCATTAAAGCAGTGGGTGTTCTTCGCATTCATCAGGCTCCGGCCGGACGGTGATCATGTGCACGCAAGAGCGATTGACCGCACGAATACGCAAGCGAAAAATGAGCTGCTGCAAGTCTCCATCACCATGAGCAGCGCCGTCGTGGCCAGAAGCTGGCCGTTGTTCAATATGTGACGAGTGTCACGGTCTCCGGGCAAGCGAAGAACGTAGGATGCAGCCCATGAGGTGATGCTCCACACAAAGAGCGCCTCCGAACCAGAGAACTCAGAATCCAGGCTGCTGTATCTATCGTCTTTTAAATTCGTTATGCAAGACTACTGGGCGTTGGCTAATCTGAATTCGAAGGTTGTAACGAGAGCAATCGAGGTGATACTTGATGCATAAGAACGGGCCGGTGGCAAGATCGCCAATTGGTGCGGCCCCGGGAAAGAGACCGGGACTGCGAGGCTGTTTCATGTTGTTGCTGGGCGCGAGTATGCTTTGCGCCAGCGCAATGGCCGCTGCCGCAAGCGGAGCCAAACCGGCCAATGGTCAGGCCAAGGAAGCCGCCCCTTCAGACTATGTGGGTACCGACACCTGCGCGACCTGCCACGCAGAAGTCGCCAAGGGCTTCGCCGGCAACCCTCACAACAAGATTGCTGAAATGCATGGCAAGGCCGGTGTCACCTGCGAGGGTTGCCACGGACCGGGCCGCGCACACGTTGAAGGCGGCGGCGATGTAAGCAAGATCTTCGATCCGGCCAAGGCCACGCCCAAGCAGGTGGACGAAAAGTGCCTGGATTGCCACGCGGGAACGCATCCCAACTTCGAACGTTCTCCCCACGCCAAAGCGGGGGTAAGCTGCACCAGCTGCCACAGCATTCACGCCAGCCAGGAAAGTGCGCAGTTGCTGAAGGCTTCGCAGCCCGCGCTCTGCTATCAGTGCCACACTGACGTGAAGCCGTCGTTTGATATGCCTTTCCACCACAAGGTGAACGAAGGCCTGGTCAAGTGCGGCGACTGTCATGACGTTCACGGCACATTCGGGAACAGCAGCCTGAAGTCCACGGCTGATCAGAATTTGATCTGCACCAAATGCCACGCGGAGACGCGCGGGCCTTTCGTATACGAGCACGCTGCGGTCAAGGCGGAGGGGTGCATGGGGTGCCACACTCCGCATGGTTCTCAGAACGCCCGGCTGCTGAACATGCCGAATATCAACACGTTGTGCAACCAGTGCCATAGCCCAGTCGCAGCCGGCACGGTCCACTCGATGAACGCAGGATCGTCGGAGTTGGCGCCATGCACCAGCTGCCACACCTATATTCATGGGTCAAACATGAACCAGGCGTTCCTCAGGTAACGAAGCTGCGCCGCGCCTGCCCGCCACAGCGGACGGTGCGGCCCGGATCCCGTACCCACTGGGTACACGAGTTCAAGGTTCGGATTTCAGCAACAAGGCTTTTGAGTGAGGCTTCATATGAAGAACACACGCTGGTTTTCTTGGCTGTTCGATCAGCAGCCCTCTACGGCAATGATCCAGCGCATCGCTGGCGGCATTGGAGTCGCCATTTTACCGTTGGTAACGGGCATTGCTGTCGCGCAAAATCCGGCGGCCGCCAACCCACTTCCGGCACCCGCTGAGCAGATGACTGTTCCAGCCAGGTATTCGACCCATCAGAGCGTGGATCTGGGTGGACACATGGCCGGCATCACGGGCAGCGGAGCGATGTACGACACGCTGGTCAATATACAGTCCGGGCCTCGCATACTCGGCGAGACCTTTGAGATGCATGTACTCCCGGGCCAAACGCATACCCTCGTCGATTCTCTTAGTGCCATCGGCACGGGGTTCGGCGGCGATCCGAACAGCTTCACCAAGCTGGATGCCTCCAAGGGTAAGATTTACGATTTCTCGGGAGTGTTCCGTCGCGACCGCCAGTACTTCGACTACGATCTGCTGGGCAACCCAAATATCCCTGCGGGGCAGTCGATTGTCATCGGGCCCGTCAGCGCGCCGACCGGCTCGTTTGCGTGGCCGCAGGTTCAACAATCGACGTTCTTGTTCAACACCGTGCGCCGCATGACGGACACCAGCCTCACGATCTTTCCGCTGGCGCAGGTGACGTATCGCGTGGGGTACTCACAGAGTATCTTCCAGGGACCGAGCCTGAGCCCAAGTGGTTATCAATTCGCCACAGGCGATGCCATCCTTCAGGAGTTCCAACGCAACAGCACCGACGATTTCACGGGAGGGATCGATTGGAAGCCCGTACAGGGCACCAAGTTGACCTTTGAGGAGGAGATCGACCACTACAAGGCGGACTCCTACTTTACGATGGCTCCCGGTGACTTCAACGCGCAGGAGGCGGATGGAACAAAGGTGGCGCTGGACAATTATGACAGCCAGACGCCTCTCAAGGATTCCTGCGACACCTTCGCTCAGGGTTCGAATCCGGTTTTCACAGCGCCGCAAACCGCCGGCGGCCTGCCGGTCATCAGCCCGTACTGTTCGGCTGTGACCAGCTACACGCGCACGCAGCCAACGCGCATTCTCTATCCCACGGAGATCTTCCGGCTGCAAAGCACGAGCATCAAGAACGTCTCGATGAATGGCGACCTCCGATACACCAAAGCGAACATGAACCTGCCCAACTACTACGACAGCTACCAGGGGCTGAATGAAACGTCCGTGAAAGCTACCGGTACCACGCCGGCGGGCTATTATGGCGTCCGCTCGCTTTCGTATGTGGGCGCCGCGAGCGCAAAGCGCCAGGTAGTGGCCGCCGACTTTGGCATCGTCTGGCAGGCTATGAAGACGTTCAGTCTTTCTGACCAGGTGGACTTCTCCAGCGTCCACCAACCGGGAACTGCCAGCATCACGAGCGGAGTCACTCTGAAGACGCCTACGGATACTGCCAGTTCCTTCGGCAGTGCAAGCATCAACTACCCCAACTTGATCACTACGACCGCGAAGACTGGAGCCGCCACATTTGAAGGCAGTCCCGCCATCGGCACTCCACTGCCGGGTTACTTTGGCCAGAGCTTCATGACCAATAATCTGACGGGAACCTGGGATGCCTCATCTCGCGCTACATTCTCGATCACCTATCGCTACGGCACTCATACCATCGCTCAGGGCAGCCCTCATAACACTTCACTCGCAGTAGGCTCGGATACCAACGGGACCGTAACCATTAACGAAAACGGTGGAATCTTCAACGCCGCCCTGCGGCCCACCGCCAATTGGAATGTCAATGGTACGGTCGAGGTGCTCTACAACGACAACTCATTCACTCCGGTCGGTGCGCGGCAAACGAAGCACTACAGAGTGCACACGATGTACAGGCCGAAGCCCTGGGCGACGCTCTCGGGCGCCTTTAACGACCGGGAACGGCATAACAACACGAACAACAACCAGAGCGCCATCGCAGCTGGCGATGACCCGTACGAAGGCCCGCTCAACCATGTTGATCACAGCCGGGTTGTGAGCCTTGGCGCGGTGCTGTTGCCGAATGAACACTATGGGCTCGATTTCAATTACGCCTATAGCGATGTGTATACGGCAACCAACATCTGCTATGACAACGGCGCCACGGCCAAGCTGCCCGGCACCGCCTCGACCAACAGCAGCGGCGCGCCGAATGTATGCCCTGGCGTTTACACCAGGGGATCGACGACCCAGCTTGCGGACTGGTTCGCCAGGGACTTCATGGATGCTCCGACGCAGTACGGATCGGTGGCTCTCACGATGTCCCCCGTCAACAAGATCCATTCCAGCATTGGCTATCGCGTCAGCGCTGTGAACGGTAATCAGTTTTTCAATGACGCGCGATCGGTCAATGGCTCGCTAAACTCCACGTATCAGTCTCCTTTTGTGAATCTTGCATGGACGCTCCATCCGGGATTGATTTGGAAGGCGGAATACAACTTCTACGGCTACGGCGAGGGCGGTCCTTCCGGCCCAGAGTACTGCAGCACTTCAACGTCTATGACGTCGACGGTTGTTCCTTGCACCTCTCTACCCTATCCGACCGGCCTGACCGAATCGCCTTCGGGTCTGACCGCACCTCGGAACTTTCATGCGAATAACGTAACCCTTGGAGTGCATTACGAGTTCTGAGGCTAACCAGCAATCATCTTGATGCGTAATTTGGAAAGGGGAATCATTCTGTGAATACACAAGTCAAGCTCGCGGGACTCATCCTTCTCGCTGCTTCCGTTATCGTTCCTGCGTTTGCCCAAGACACCGGGGCAGCCACTTACAAGGCGAAGTGCTTAATGTGCCATGGCGCCAAGGGCCTTGCCGATGCGCCGGCAGGTAAGGCGATGAAGGTGAAGCCAATCTCCGACCCGGACGTTAAGAAGCTTTCCGAAGCCCAGATGGTTGACGCCGTCAGCAAGGGTATGGGCAAGATGCAGCCTTATAAGGACAAACTGACTGACGCCCAGATCAAGGACGTGGTAGCCTACTTCCGCACGTTTCTGAACTAGGAAGATGAAAGCCGGCGCGGTTCCCGTTTGTTGTGGAATCGCGCCGGATTCATGTGACAGCGATTCACCGATTTCACTCCGTTGCAAACCGGGCGACTTCTTTCCGCTGCCGGGTTTTAAGTGTGTAAGGCAAGCCGCCTGCTCAGTGCGGCCTTGGTGTTTAGACTGGGAATTTTTTTGAGGAGTCTTGCAATGAAAAACCAAATTCGCTCTCTAGTGGTGCTGGCCGCAACCGTATGTCTGGCCGGTTCCTTGGGCTTCGCTCAATCCGCAGGCGAGGCAACTTACAAAGCAAAGTGTCAGATGTGCCACGGTGTCAATGGCGCCGCGGACACCCCGACGGCCAAGATGATGAAGGTTAAGCCGGTTTCCGATCCGGACATGAAGAAGCTCTCCGCAGCCGACATGATCAAGTCCACCACCGACGGCAAGGCCAAGATGCCCGCGTTCAAGGGCAAGCTCACCGACTCTCAGATCAGCGAAGTCGTGAGCTATATCCGCACGTTGAAATAGTGCGGCCCGGCTTCAATCATTTCCAGGGTCAGGGTCACTCAGCCAAGGTTAGCGCCTGCTCCACCCCGCGGATGAAGAATTGTCCGCGGGTGTCGCGGGAGCTACGGTTCAAGTCACCATGGGATCTCCACCTTGGTGATACGCCGGCACTGAAAGTGCAGTAACCGGCAGCCTATTTATCTCAGAAATTTGGGGGCAACAGACAAATGTTTCAGAAATTCCGCGAAGGCTGGGTACGGCCGGCTCTGTTCTTTGGCAACAACCCCATCAGCCTTGCCGGCGGCGCCATCACCAGCGCTTCCGGCGTAACCATGATCGGGTATTGGCTGGTGGAGGTCTTCGGCCGGCCCAATGACAACCCCTATCTAGGGATCATCTTTTTCCTGCTGCTCCCGGCCGTGTTCATAGCCGGATTGCTGTTGATTCCGGTGGGCGTGTTTGTCCGTCGCAGAGCGCTCCAGAAGGCCGGGCTGATTCCGGCACAATTCCCCAAAATAGATCTCAACGACCGCATCTTTCGCCACGGCCTTGACATCGTGCTGGTGGCCACCATCGTGAATCTGCTGGTCGTTGCCATGGCCAGTTATCGCGGTGCCGCCTATATGGACTCGCCACAGTTCTGCGGCCAGTCCTGCCACGTCATGCATCCGGAATACACAGCCTACAAGATCTCTGCGCACTCCCACGTGGACTGTGTGGAGTGCCACATCGGCTCCGGCGCGTCCTCTTACTTCGCCGCCAAGGTGAATGGCACTAAGCAGCTTATTGAAGTCTCGATCGATCGTTATCCCACGCCCATTCCCTCGCCGGTCACCAGTCTCCGCCCCGCGCGCGTCATCTGCGAGGGCTGCCATACACCGGCCCGGTTTGTCGGCGAAAAGTTGCTCGTCAAGTCCAGCTTTGCCGACGATGAAAAGAACACCGAAACCCAGACCGTCGTGGTGCTGCACCTTGGCGGGCAGGATTCGCTCTCTCATTTGACCGGGATCCACGGTGTGCACCTGGGCCACATTGAGTACGTCGCCACCGACTCCACCCGAACCACCATCCCCTGGGTGCAAAGGCAGAATGCCGACGGATCGCAAACCGTGTATGCTACCGCCGCCGGAGCCAACGGCCCACCCCAGGGCGAGCGGCGAGTGATGGACTGCATCGACTGCCACAACCGCGCCGCGCACACATTTGTGACGGCGGAGGACGCCATCAACCGGGCCATGGCCGACGGAGCCATCAGTCCCGATCTGCCCTGGGTCCACAAACAGGGGCTGGAACTGCTCAAAGCCAATTACGCCACTGAAGATGAGGCGCGTGTCAAAATTCCCGAGCAACTGGCGGCCTTCTATCGCAGCCAGCATCCCGACGTGATGGCCACCAAGGCGGCGCTCGTTAAGTCCGCAGGCGACGAGTTGGTGACCCTCTATAGCCAAAACGTGTTTCCTTTTATGAAAGTTACCTGGGGAACCCATCCCAATCACATCGGGCACATGAGCTATCCGGGCTGCTTCCGTTGCCACGACGGCGACCACGCAGCCAAAAACGGTACGGCCATCACCCAGGACTGTGCGGCTTGCCACAATCTGCTGGCTGTCGATGAGCCCAAGCCCAAGGTGCTCAGCGACCTGGGCATCCAATAAGTCGCGACCAACGGAGTAAGTCGAAGGGCGGCCGGCAAAAGGCCGCCCTTCTTGCGTTTACTCATGTTCGTGTCCCGCCATGGTACGCTGGCTCTTCATATTCAAGGAGCCTCTTCCCGATGTCCAACAGCCATCCTCTTCACTTCAACCTTATTGCGGCGGCTCATGCCGCCATGATTGAACACGGATTCCAACCCGACTTCCCGCAAGGCGCCGATACCGAACTGGCCGCAATTCAAGCACATCCTCAACTACCCGCTGCACCGGGTGCACAGGACCTCCGGGGATTGGTCTGGTCTTCCATCGACAACGACACTTCAAAAGATCTGGACCAAATCGAATGGGCCGAGCAGCTGCCCGATGGCCGTATCCGTGTGCTCATCGGCGTGGCTGATGTGGACGCGCGCGTCGCCGGAGGTACGGTGCTCGATAAGCATGCCCGCAGCGAAACCACCTCCGTTTACACGGGAGTGAAAGTCTTCCCCATGCTTCCGTCGGAGCTCTCCGAGGGTATTACCTCGCTCAACGAGAATGAAGACCGGGTTGCACTGGTCATCGAATACGCAGTGGATGAGGCCGGAATCGTGACCGGCGGGAAAGCCTATCGAGCTTTGGTGCGCAATCGTGCGCAATTGGCATACAACGCAGTGGGTGCGTGGCTGGAGGGTACTGGCCCGGCGCCTGCAAAGGTGGCTGCCAGCGCCGATCTGGCACAGCAGCTCAAACTGCAGGACACAGCCGCCCATCGCATGCTGGATAGCCGTTTCCAGCATGGCGCGCTCGACCTTGAAACCATTGAGACCCGGCCCGTAATGCTGGCAGGCGAGGCGGTCGAGATCGCCCGCCAGCAGAAGAACCGCGCCACCTCGCTCATTGAGGAGTTCATGGTGGCAGCCAACGGCGTCATCGCCAAGACTTTTGAAGAGGCGGCTGTGGCGTCCATTCGCCGCATTGTGCGCACGCCCAAGCGCTGGGATCGCATCGTGGAGGTGGCCAAGGGTCTCGGCACCACGCTGCCCGCCCAACCCGACTCCAAGGCCCTCAATGACTTCCTGCAGGCGCAGAAGCAGAAAGACCCCGACCATTTTCCCGATCTTTCCCTGGCCGTCATCAAGCTCATGGGTCCCGGAGAGTACGTCCTGGTTAAGCCTAACGAGATTTCGCCTGGCCACTTCGGTTTGGCGGTTCAGGATTACACTCACTCCACCGCCCCCAACCGGCGCTTTCCAGACATGGTCACGCAGCGCCTGCTCAAGGCCTGGCTGGCACACGGCCCGCAGCCTTACTCCGAGGGCGATTTGAACGCCATTGCGCAGCGCTGCACGCTGATGGAAGACGGCGCCCGCAAGGTGGAGCGCGAAATGCAAAAGCGCATCGCCGCGGTGGTCTTGCGTCCCCGCATCGGCCAGAGTTTCCACGCGATTGTCACCGGCGTGAACAATTACGGCACCTTTGTCCGCACCCTGGATCCGCACGTGGAAGGGATGCTTGTGAACGCGGGAAAGCCAGGAGCCAAGGGGCTCGACGTGGGCGATCGCGTGACGGTAAAGCTGATCTCCACCGATCCCGAGCGTGGATTCATTGACTTCGCTGTGTGATCCGGTCTGCAAAGCCGCAAACACAATGGGGATGACGCGAAGTCATCCCCTTCCTTTGAAGCTCAAATTCCTTGTTGGTATCTCTCGCCGCTACTTCAGAGAATCCTGGGGCGGCTCCGCAACCGGAGACTCTGCTTCGTGGGTCGCTTCTTCTCCGGTCATGGTGTTCCCACCTGCCGCTGCAACGCCTGCTTCATCCATCCACAAGCAGGCAATCCACCAGATGACCACGGCAAGGTACACCACGCTGTTGGAGTTAAACAGCTTTTCCCGCAGGCCCACCACGCGCTCATACTCTGCCATGGAGTGGGGCGCGGCTGTCTGGGTAATAATCTGCCAGATTGCCTGCACTGCTAACTGGCTCAGAGAAGCGGTGGAGAGGCCAATAAGAATCCGTTGCGTGTGGGTGCGCCATCCGGCGCCGTAGCGGCGGCCAAAGAGCACCACCAGCAGGCCCAGCGCCACAGTCAGCACGTCCACTAGCAGGCTGGTCTTCTGTGCCAGCAGTTGCAGCAGCGCCAACGCTGCGATCGGCGTATCCACGGCGAGCGATTTCCACGCCGGCCATTGACCCCACGTGGCAAGGACGATGCCGCCCAACGCCACCAGCGCCACAGCCCCTGCTATCCATACACTGCGTCGCGCACTGGCAAAGGCGCGCCGCGCCATCTCTACCACCACCAGCAGCGCCGCCACCGTGGATATGTCCGCGAGAATAATGAAGATTACGCTCAGGGTGAACTGCGGCATCCGGCCATAAAGCAGCCGGTTTGAAAGCAGGCGCAGCGCCACCAATGCGATGCTGGCCGTGAACCACGGAAATCGCCGTGCCCGATCCCGTCCCAGCAGGACAACCAACAGAACCAGAAGTGCCGCAAAAGTCAGCGTCCAGAGTGTCTGGACAATGGTGAAAGAAAAATTGAAGTGCATCTCAACCTTGTCTGGCCGCGAGGTGAGTGTCTGCCCGGCCCAGTTTCAGTTTAATTGGCCAGACCCATATAGGCTTTCCAGGAGCGGCGCGCAACCGCTTGTGCATGGCCGCCAAATCCATCACCATTATTCGACCCTGACACCCTGAGGTGATCAGTCTCTCGTTGTCGAGAGTGAGGCGGATTGATGAATTGTTCCTCGATGCCTTGGTGCGAAGTCGAGAGATTCTTCTTCGCATCCACTTCTCTGCGCGCGCGGTCCACACGGCCACGCGTCTGAGGCTGCGATGGCGAAGGCCGTTTCTCACTTGAGTGGGCACAAAACTGGGGACAATTCGGAAACGACGAGTGAGAACAACACCAATAAAGACGTTCCAATTGGTGTAAATAATGAGGTTGTATGGTGCGCCCGGAGAGATTCGAACTCCCGACCTAACGCTCCGGAGGCGTTCGCTCTATCCAGCTGAGCTACGGGCGCGCTCTATCAGCATACCGTATTTTGGGTCTTGCCGGGCGCGGTCAGCTTGCCGGTGGTTAAGCCCCGCGCTCCGCCTCACTCTGTGAGCGCAACGTTTCCATCACAGACTGGATCAGGGCCTTGGCGCCCTCCATGCCCCCCAATACAGCCTGCAGGTCCAGCGCTGGTTTCGAAGGGTTGCGGCTTGAGGCGCAATAAACCCCGTGCTGGCCCACGAGGATCAGCGAGTCGGTCAGCAGGTCGAGCGCCACGGCCAGCCTGCCGCGCTCCACACCCATCATGAACTCGTGCTGCTCCAGCTCAGCCCGCTTTTCGTCGAAGACATTCATCTTCTCAGCCTACTCGAAAAGCGGGCTCCCGGCGCATCGGTCTACGCGTTCAGTTTGCGCATGTACTCCGCATTCTCGCGAAGCTCTTCGAACGGCTCCATCTGGTACTCTTCCTGTTCGACGAAGTAGTACTTGAGCCCCGTGGCGGCGCGCAGAATGGCGTGATAGTCCATTGTTCCGCGGCCCAGCACCGGGAGCTGCACTTTTCCGTCTGCGCCTTTGGCAATATCCTTCACATGCAGCAGCGGGAACCGTTCCGGCGCTTTGCTCAGGTAATCCACTGGTTGGTGACCCGAATTGTAGACCCAGCCGCAGTCCATCTCGAAGATGACCAGCTTGGGGTCCGTCAGCCGCAGCAGCTCGTCGTAAACCAGGACGTTTCCCTCCTGGGCAAACTCCGGCGTGTGATTATGCACCCCAAAAGTCATGCCGGCGGCCTTCACCTTCTCGCCGATGCGATTGAACTCGCCCGCCACATAGCGCCAGTCGTCCAGCGTCAATTCGTCACGCTTGTTGGATGGGTCGCGATGCACTCCCCCGGAAGACGAGCAGACCATGTACTCCAGCCCTAACACATGGCCATATTCAATGAGCTCGTCGAGTCGCGACCGTAGCATGTCTAACGGATGGTGGGTACTGACGCAACGCAGCCCAGCCACATCCATTGAATGGCGAAACTCAGTGGCGGTCTTGTTGTAGTAGCCTGCCGCTTCCACCACCGTGTAACCCGACGCCCGCACCTTCGCGAGCGTCCCGTCAAAGTCCTTCGACAACTGGTCGCGCACCGAATAAATCTGTAGTCCGATAGGGACATGGCTCGGCTTGGCGGTCAACCGGCTGGCGCCAACAAAGGCTGACGCGGCAACCGCGCCCGAAGCCTTCAAAAAAGTTCTGCGTGATGCATTGCTCATGATCTTCTTCTCCTCAACCTGCGCGTCAACCTTTGATGCTCTGCGTGGCCGCGTCCCACGTGGCCACACTGTGATGGAAATACGAGTAATTGGCCATGTGGCATGCGATGGCGGCATGGTTACCGAAAACCTCGTCTTCGACTACGTGTTCACGCGTCTCCACCGCGCGGAAGAAGTTGGCGATGTGGTCGGCTGTGTCGTCGTAGTCGCCTGGGGCCGAATAGCTCTCCATGGCGGCCATCTTGGCAGGCGGTGCGGGATTTGCCGCATGCCATTCGTTCAGATATTGCTTCTTGGCCGCCGCGGTCCAGCCGTCCAGTGAGTAGCCTTCGGGCTCAGGCCGGGTGTCCTGCGGAGTCACGGTAAGTGTGTTGCCACTGATCACCATGGTGGCCTCCTTGCCGTAGAAAATGGTCTCATCGCCGCCTGAGTTGTTCTGGTTGCAGTGCAGGCTTACGGTGATGCCCGGATAGTCGTAGAGCGTGGCCAGCAGATCGGGAAAGTCGCGTCCGTCGGCGAAGTGAGTAAGGCTGCCGCTGGAGCAGGCGCGGTTGGGAGCTGCATTGATGCCGCTGACGCCTTGTATGCCTGAGATCAGATGAACGAACAGGTCCCCTGCCAGGCCCTCGCCGTAGTCGGCAAAGCAGCGCCAGCGGAAAAAACGCACCGCATCGAATGGCCGCTCCGGCGCATCGCGCAGAAAGGCTTCCCAGTCGATGGTCTGCGGGCTGGCGTCGGGCGCAACGGGATAGACCCAGGCGCCGGAAGGGGAGTTGCGATCCGTGTGGCCTTCAATAAGATGCACCTCGCCCAGCCGTCCTGAGGTGTAGATCTCCGCAGCCTTCTTGTAGACGAGGTTGCTTACCCGCTGGCTACCCACCTGCAAGATGCGCTTGTTGGACTGTACCGCATCAACCATCGCCAACCCGTCGGCCACGTTGTGCGACATGGGCTTCTCGCAATACACGTCTTTGCCCGCCGCAATGGCGTCCAGCACGACTCGCCGGTGCAGATGGTCAGATACGGCCACAAACACCGCATCCACATCTTTCCGGTCCAGCAGTGAACGGTAATCGCGGCTGGTGGGAACATCCGCTCCATAGGCCTCCAGGCCGGCTTTCTGGTGCATGTCGTAGAGGTCCGCAGTGCCCACCAGGACTCCCGTAGGAACCTGGCGCGCCGACCGCAGCAGGTCGCAACCACGAATCCCGGTCCCGATAGAAACAAACCGAATCTTTCGCCCGCTGGCGTCGCCCGCGGCAGCCTGCGCCGCCAGCACCGGTGGCTCCAGCAACGTAGATTTGATGGCCGTTCCCGCTGCCACGGCGCCCGCGCCGAGGCGCACAAAATCCCTGCGCGTAATGGAATGCATGCTCATAAAGCTTTTCCCCCTGCGAACGCCATTCTCGCTCCCCGGTCCGGTTTATGTCCACAGACGCCTGGAACGGCGCAGACGCCATCGAATCGAGCCACCCGTTTGTGACCGGGAAATCCTCGCCTACGACGCCGGCGATTGAATCATGGGACAATAGAACGGTAGACACCATGACCAACGACAGCCTTCCGGAATCCCAGCCCACACCCGAAATCACTTCTGAGCCCGAGGCCGAGCCTGCGGAAGATTTTGCCGCGTTGCTCTCAGAGTTTGAGCACAGCCATACACACAAGCCCGAGGGCGGAGCCAGGCAGTTGCAAGGCACGGTCGTCTCCCTGTCTGCCGACCAGGTGTTTCTCGACATCGGCTACAAAACCGAGGGCGTTCTGCCGCGCACCGCGTTCGAGAACAATGCCGAGGGAGTGGAGCCGGGGCAGAGCTTCCCCGTCTCCGTGACCGGCCGCAATGAGGAACACTACTACGTGCTGTCACGCTTCAAGGTGGCGCAGCCCCGCGACTGGACCGCGCTCGAAGAAGCCTTTGCGCAAAAGCTGGCCGTGGCGGGTACGGTCACCGGTGTAGTAAAGGGCGGCCTCAATGTCGACATCGGCGTGCGCGCTTTCATGCCCGCCAGCCGCAGTGGAACCCACGACGCCGCCGAGTTGGAGAAGCTGGTGGGTCAACAGATTGACTGCCGCATTACCAAGCTCGATGTCAGTGATGAAAACGTAGTTGTGGACCGCCGCGTGGTGCTGGAAGAGCAGGCGCGGTCTGCCGCGGAAACCCTCCACGCCGCAATGAAGGAAGGCGACACCGTCAGCGGCCAGGTCCGCAGCCTGATGCCCTACGGCGCCTTCGTCGATCTGGGCGGCATCGACGGCCTCCTCCACGTGAGCGATATCTCCTGGGCCCGGGTGAACAAGCCGGAAGACGTGCTCACCGTGGGCCAGGAACTCCAGCTCCGCATTCTCAAAATCGACCCCGAAACCAAAAAAATCTCGCTCGGTCTCAAGCAGCTTCAGCCGGAGCCTTGGGACGCCGCACCACAGAAGTATCAGGCCGGTCAGCGAGTCACGGGTACGGTCACCCGCCTGGCCGACTTCGGCGCATTCGTCGAGATCGAGCCCGGCGTTGAAGGCCTCATTCATATTTCCGAGATGTCGTGGGGAAAAAAGGTGCGCCACCCCAGCGACATATTGAAGCAGGGCGACCAGGTGGACGCCGTGATTCTGGCCATCAAGCCGGACGAGCACCGCATCTCCCTGGGCCTCAAGCAGACTCTCAGCGATCCGTGGTCAGAGGTTTTGCTCAAGTTCCCCGTCGGCTCGCAGATCGAGGGTCCGGTAACGAAGCTGATGAACTTCGGCGCGTTTGTTCAGATCGCGGACGGCATCGAGGGATTGGTGCACGTGAGCGAAATCGTCGCTGACAAGCGCATCAACCATCCCCAGGACGTGCTCCGCGCAGGCCAGGTGGTCAAGGCGCAGGTGTTGGCCATCGACCCCGAAAAGCGCCAGATCAAGCTCAGCATGCGGCAACTGGTGCCCACCAGCATCGACGAATACATCGCCGAGCACAAGGCAGGGGACGTTGTTTCGGGCCGCGTTGTAGAGGAGTCAGCCGGCCATGTCACGGTGGAACTTGGCGAGGGCATTCGTGCTGTGTGCCGCGTTGCTCCTGCCGCTGTCACTGCCGCGAAGACCACGGCTGCCAAGGTGGATCTCTCTTCGCTCTCGTCCATGCTCAAAGCGCGGTGGAAGGGCAATGCGCCTGCCGCTACGGCTGAGCCCGAGCCCATGCACGCGGGTCAGATTCGTAGCTTCAAAATCATAAAGCTCGACCCCGGCGCCAAAACCATCGAAGTCGAGCTGGCGTAGCGCGTTATAGATACGTCTCGTCGATGTAGCACCAGCGCCAGTCTTCGCCGCGCTCGGCAGACTGGATCAGCGGGTGCTGCGTCGCATGAAAATGCGCCCGCGCGTGGCGGTTCTGCGACGAGTCGCAACAGCCCACGTGGCCGCATTCCAGGCACATGCGCAGGTGAACCCAGGTGTCGCCGCTTTGCAGGCACTCCTCGCAGCCTTTGCTGTTCGGCTTCACCTTCTTCAAATGTTCTGCCGTATGTATGCACTTGGTTGCCATCAGAGACCTCCTCCGAATTTCTTGCTCCCCTTCGTCTTGCCTCTAGGTTACCCGGTATTGTTCGGCGAGAGCTTGAAACTGCTTCACCTGTGCTGCCACCCAGGTCTCATTTCGGCCCAACTCCGCAGCCAGCAATTTCGCCGTCGCCTCCGCCATCTCCATCGCGGCGCGCGCATTCAGGAACAGGGCGCGGGTGTGCCGTGCCAACACATCTTCCACGGTACGCGCCATCTCGGCCCGCGCCGCCCACACCACTTCCGCGGCGATATACGGCAGCTCGGGATGCAGCCGCGCAGCCAGCCGCGGTTTCCGCGCCAGTGTCTGGATCGCCTCCGCGTCGGATCCGTAAACCTCCAGGCTTCCCAGCGCCGCCGAGTCCTCCAGGTAGCCGTGAATGCGCAGGTTCTTTGTGATGCAGGGTGCGTCCTTCAGCTTGCCCAGGGTAATGGCGTGGTCTACGCAATCCTCGGCCATGTGTCGATAGGTGGTCCATTTGCCACCGGTGATGGTCAGCAGGCCCGACGTATCCACATGGATCACGTGATCGCGCGAAAGCGCGGAGGATTTTCCCTCGCCCTTCACCAGCGGCCGCAGGCCCACGTAGACAGCCAGCACGTCGGCCCGGCTCGGCGGTCGGCTCAGGTAGCGTGCCGCCGTTTCGAGGATGAACTCAATCTCTTCATCCAGCGGGCGTGGTTCCAGGCTGGGTGCGTCCAGCGGAGTATCGGTTGTGCCTGCTACCGCGTGCCCGTGCCAGGGAATCACAAACAAGACGCGGCCATCACTGGTCCGGGGAACCATCAGCGCCGTATCGCCCTTCAGGAATGAGCGGTCAAAGACCAGGTGAATCCCTTGGCTGGTCACCACCAACTGCTCGGCGGCAGGGTCGGCCATGCGCCGCACCTCATCGGTAAAAACGCCTGTCGCGTTCACCACCGTGCGCGCCGCAATGGTAAATGTCTCACCAGTCTCTTCATCGCGCGCGGTCAGCCCGTTGATGTAGTCCTCGGCGTCCCGCGTCAGGCCCGTGACCGGACAGTAGTTCACCAGTGTCGCGCCATAATCAGCCGCCGTCATCCCCAGGTGGATCAGCAGCCGCGCATCGTCGAACTGGCCGTCGTAGTAGACCACCCCGCCGCGCAGTTCCTCCGGTTCCAGCGCCGGCAGCCGCTCCAGCGTTTCCTCCTTCGACAGCAGCTTCGAGGCGCCAAAGCCGTACTTTCCCGCCAGCATGTCATAGACCTTCAGGCCGATTCCGTAGAACGGCGCCTCCCACCAGGAGTAATTTGGAACCACGAACGCCAGGTCATGCACCAGATGCGGTGCATTCTGACGCATTAGCCCGCGCTCTTTCAGAGCCGACATCACCAGTGGAATATTGCCTTGTTCCAGATACCGCACGCCGCCGTGCACCAGCTTGGTGCTGCGGCTGCTGGTTCCTTTGCCAAAGTCGTGGGCTTCAAGCAGCACTACGCTCAGTCCGCGCGACGCCGCATCCACGGCCACTCCCATGCCCGTCGCCCCGCCGCCCACCACGGCCATGTCCCACGGGCCTTTTTGCTCCGCCCGTTCCCAGATCCTGCGCACCATCTCTTCCCTGCGCATTGCTTCCACCTCTGCCTTACTCGTTCCAGTTCTTGGCTCGTTCCACGGCGCGGCTCCATCGCCTCCGCCGCTCGGCTCGCTCGTCCGGGCTCATCTTCGGTTCAAAGCGCACATCGTTCTGCCGCTTGGCGCGTAACTCATCGGGTCCAGCCCAGAATCCCGTAGCCAGTCCCGCCAGGTAGGCAGCGCCCATTGCGGTGGTCTCGGTAACCTGCGGCCGCACCACCGGCACACCGAGCACGTCGGCCTGGAACTGCATCATCAGGTCGTTCACTGCCGCGCCGCCGTCCACGCGCAGAGCGCCCAGCGGCGTTCCTGTCTCGCTGTGCACAGCCTCCAGCACGTCGGCCACCTGGAAGGCGATACTTTCCAGTGCCGCTCGCGCAATGTGGGCCGGCTTGGTGTCGCGGCGCAGGCCGATCAGCAGCGCCCCTGCATGTGGGTCCCAGTGGGGCGCGCCCAGGCCGACGAACGCCGGCACAAGCACCACCCCGCCCGCGTCCGGCACACTGGCCGCCAGCGCTTCCACCTCGGCCGACGAGCCAATGAGCTTGAGATTGTCGCGCAGCCACTGGACCACTGCGCCTCCGATAAAGATGCTGCCCTCCAGGGCATATTCCAGGCGATGTTCGGCGCTGGCGGCCAGCGTCGTAATCAGCCGGTGCTTCGAACGTACAAATTGCGTGCCAATATTCTGCAGCAGAAAGCAACCCGTGCCGTAGGTGTTCTTTGCCTCGCCCGCGTTCCAGCACATCTGCCCGAACAGCGCCGCCTGCTGGTCGCCGGCAATGCCTGCGATGGGCACTCCGCCCAGACCCAGAGTGGTCGTCACCTCGCCCACACGCTGGCTTGACCAAACCACCTCGGGCAGCAGGCTCTCGTGAATTCCGAAGATGCGCAGCAGCTCCGCATCCCACTCGCCTTTCACGATGTTGAAGAGCAGAGTGCGCGAGGCGTTAGTCACATCCGTAACATGACGGTGGCCGCTGGTCAGGTGCCAGATGAGCCAGCTATCCACGGTGCCGAACGCCAGCTCGCCGCGCTCTGCACGGGCCCGCGCGCCCGGCACGTTATCCAGGATCCACCCCACCTTGGTGGCGGAAAAATAGGGGTCCAGCACCAGGCCGGTTTTTGCGCTGACCGTCTCCCCCACGCCGCTCGCTTCCAATGCGCTGCACCGCGAAGCCGTCCGGCGGTCCTGCCACACAATGGCTGGATGGATGGGTTTGCCGGTTGCCCGCTCCCACACGATCACCGTCTCGCGCTGGTTGGTAATGCCGATGGCGGAAACGTCTCGGGGTCGCGCGCCTGCCCGCCCCAGCGCCTCCACCGCGCAACTCAACTGGCTGGTCAGGATCTCCGTGGGGTCGTGCTCCACCCACCCCGGTTGGGGGTAGAACTGCTCAAATTCATGCTGCGCCACAGCGGTAATCGCGCCCGCCTCGTCGAATAGAATCGCCCGGGAACTGGTGGTTCCCTGGTCCAGTGCAAGGATGGTTGCCATACGTGCCGTCTTCCTTCGGCCTTCAGTCAAACACGGTGGAAGGCCCGGGGGCAAGGTGGGGCTAGCCGGCACTGCCGGTCGCTTTCCGAATCGCTTTACGGGATTGCTGCACGGTCGTGTGGTGCGCTCTTGAATCAGCCCTGTCGCGGAGTGCGCAAAACAATAGGGGCAGACGCCGTTCAGGCCGTCTGCCCCCGGGCTGGTTCATAGGTGAACTAATTTACGGTCAAAGTCATAGGAAGCGAGGTGGTGATGTTGGTAAATGCCGTATCGGTTCCAACTAGCGTGACGGAGTAGGTTCCTGTCGCCACGTCGCCGGAATCGGACCCTGAACTTGAGCCCCCTCCGCAGCCGACTGCGAGGCCGACCACGCCCAAGAGAATGAAGCAGCCCAATGTGTTGAGCCACTTTGCCCGGCGCCTAGAAATTCCGAGCATTAGAAATCCCACGAGAGCTGCGGCACTGACTGGGAGGACAGTGCGAAAAGCCTGATTCCCATGCGAAGAAGCGATCCGCCTTGCGCCGGAAAGAATAAACGCATGTGGCGCTCTATTCCTAACTGCCGGCAGCGCGTTGCAGGCCGTTTGGGACGTATAGAGGGTTAAGACCATTGTTGCTGTGCTAGCTGCAACTACGGGCGTGTTGGTTGCCGTATAGCAACCATACGTCTGCAATGACGTGTTACTTGTTGACAACGTGAAACCGACCGTCCCGGCATAAGAATTCACCGAAGTAATCGTGATTGTCGAGGTTCCAGAGTTTCCTTGGCTGACGGTGACTGTCGAAGGACTCGCAGACAGCGTGAAGGTGCCAGCGCCGGAGCTGGAGCTACCGACTGCCACAGAAGCGACTGCTCCACCAGAGGCCGCATGTGTTGCGTCGCCGGAATAGGAGGCGGCAACCAAGTGCGTTCCCACGGTAGAGAAAGATGTCGTGTAGGTGTATGAGCCTGCAGTTAGATTTTCAGTGATGGACGCACCTCCATCCACTGTCAATTTCACTGTGCCGGTCGGTATGGTCGATCCAGTGTCGGATGTGACTGTTACGGTGAAGTTAACGGAAGCGTTTACGGCGGGAGCAGTGCTAGATGCTGAGATCAAGGTTGAGGTGTCGATGAGAGCGCTGCTGCCATTGGCTGGCCACGCTGTCGCCAGCAAATTGAGATCTACCGATCCCAACCCAGTCACTTGGTCGTAGCCGGGTCCCGCCGAGAAGCCCTGGGTGCTGCTGCAAAAGGTAGACCCAGCGGTGCAGTCGTTATTGCCGCTTGTGATGTCGTGGAAACCTGCTGCCGCGGTATATGCCGTGCCACTGGTCGCCAGTCCGTAGAGCGTTGGGTTGATAAGGCCCTGCCCGGTCGTGTAGCCCGCCTTCTGATTGATGATGGCCAACATGCCCGCAAAGATGGGCGCAGCAAAGCTGGTGCCGCCAGCCACAGTAAGGTATTGATTGTTAGAGTCGCGGAAACCGTGCGAACAACTGCCAGAGATGCCGAGGGAGGTGTCACTAGAGCAGTAGAGATAGCCAGGGTAGCTTGGCGAGGAATACAGTGCGATATCCGGCACGTCGCGTGCCCCATCGGTCGGAGTCAGCGTGGCCTGATAGCTCGGCTTGCCAAAGAGCGCGCTGGCCCCGCCGCTACTGGAGCCTAGACCACCATTGCTTGTTGCGCTGGGCGGGGCGTCATCGTTCCATGCAACCTCAGGGATATATTGGAGGGCTGAAGTGATTACATCTGACCCGCTAGCCGATGTCCAGTAGGTCGTACCCTGAGTCAAGTAGGCAGGGTCGGCCTGGGAGACTTCGGTGCCGCCTACACCCGTCACATATGGACTACTAGCAGGGTAACTGACGGCGATCACCTCCTGCTGAGCGGCGCTTAGCCCGGTTGTGCCGCTGCAGGCTGTGGAGCCTGAATCGCCCGAGGCATTAATAATTGTTTGCCCTTGCGCCGCAGCCTGCTGAAATGTCGATTCCAGGCTGAATCCGCCTAGGTCTGGTTCGCATGCGCCATAGCTTAGGCTGACAATAGGGGCGGTATCTTGATCGACCGCATATGTAACTGAGTCGAAGGCTCCGCCGTTGTTGGTGCTATTGCCGGTGTAGACGAAATAGATATCTGCACCGGGAGCCATGGCGCTAGACCACTCCAGGTCTAGATCGGATTCGGATTCATCGTTAGTAACTACTGTTGAGGTTCCCGTGCTCGGTACAAGCACTAGCGTTGGAGCCTTCGGCGTGAGCTCAGCCGCGTTTTGGAAGTTTGTAATATCGCTGGCTAGAATCGCTGACTGGCCCATGATCGCAATCTTCTGGCCGGTCCCGATGTAGCCCGAGACGGGCTTCGGGAAGTCATAGACAACCCAAATGTCTTGAGGAGCAAAAAAGACGCTGGAACTTTGGCTGGACGAAAAGGCCGGACGCGTGCGCGCGGCATTGCCAGTAATATGCATCGCCTTAGGCCGGAAGTCGTTCAGGTTCCTGACCGCCTCAACGACCGGCGCAAGCGCCGCCGGCAGCGAAAGTTCCGTCGACGGAGCAAAGTTCTTCTCGCCATCCGACTTGTAATAGTGCATCTGCGTCTGGAACGCCTGCTCCACCTGTCCTACCGTGCCCGAGAAACGGATCAGGTTCTTGCTCCGGGCCACCGAATCAATTGAGAAGCCCTGTTGCTCCAGCCAGCTCTGCACCTTGTCCAGGTCTTCCCGCGCCATCCCAAAACGGGCCGCAAACTGGTCCGGATTCAGCCACTTGTGAAACAGTGGCGAAGCGGGATCCTGCTGCGCCGCGATCAGTGCATTCAGATCCGCCTGTTGCGCGGTCGAACGGCTGAAGACGATGCTGATTCCGTTCAGCCGGGTATCGGCGGGTACCCTCCCGGCGTCGAACTGTGCCTGCGCCCGCGGGTGCAGCGAGCCCTTCAACGGGGTTAGTTCTGAACTGGAAATCTCAGATCTAATCCGGACAGCCGGAGTCTGCGCGCCAAGAGCTGTTACCGCCAAAGCGCAGATCGCAATCCATCCGCAAATCCTAAGCCGCCTTTGCACTGAGGGTGCAAGCATCGTCATCATAGCCATCCTTGTGAAGTGCAATGTTGAGAATCCAGACATGCTGGCATGGATCCGAGGGGTCCGTGCCAGACCGGGTAGCCACAGTAGAGCCGCTCGTACTCGTTCCAAAATCAGGGAAATCAATGATGAAAAAGACCGGGCGCTTTGGCATCATACGGCACGGGCCCACATCCCCCTGGGCAAAAAAGCGCACGCACCCTCATGTATAGACTCCAATTTCGTCACAAAGTTGTACAAGAGGCTGCGCCATTTTGGGCGGAGGGCGAAAGCGAGCCATCTGAACTGTCCCCGGTCCGGCGGGTGGCCTATGCCCCGATTCTGAGACATGGGAATGCAACGGCCCGCTCAGACCTCCCGGCTCACCAGCTCCAAAGCTGCCGCTCCCTTACGGGGTGGCACAAAGCTGTCCGCGCGCCAGGCGATCGACAGCTTCTCGCGGCTCAGCAGCTTGTGAATCTGTCCCCGCGCATGATCGGACCACGGACCGTTCTTATCCAGCCGCACGTAGGCCTCCCAGTGGCGCAGCGCCGCCCTGTGTTCGTCCTTGCGCTCGTGCGCCAGCGCCAGGTTGTAGTGCGCATCTGCATAGCGGGGCGCCAGCGCGATGGCTTGCCGGTAAGCGGCAATGGACTCATTCGGCCGCTGCAGTTCGTCCAGCACATTGCCCAGATCGAAAAAGGCCAGCACGTAGCCCGGGTCGGTCTCAGTAGCGCGGCGGTACAGTTCCTCCGCCCGGCCATACTTGCGCAGGTGAAAGTGGATGGTGCCCAGGTTGATATACGCCGGGGCAAAGCTGGGATCCACCGCCACAATCTCTTCGTAGAGTGCAATGGCGCGATGCTTCTCTCCCGATTCTTCGGCCTGCACCGCTCTCAGGAACAACTCCTGCACATTGCGTGCGTTGACCGCACCCGGCCGGCGCAGGGGAGCCGGTTGCCCTGCGCTTGGCTGCCGCTCTACACGCTCAAAATCAAACAGTAGCTGCCGCCGGATCGGGTCTACCATCGCCCCGTCGCAACGGAAAGCGAGCCGCGTTCCGGTCCTCACCAAACTTGCTTCAAGCAGCGGATTGGCCATGCCGGCCACGGCCTTCATGGCCACAATGGAGTGCCGGATCGATGCCGCTGGTACATCCTCTTCTCGCAGGACGCGCAAGATCCTCAACTGTCCGAGATCCTGAAAGGTGTAACTCTCCTGCTGGGGAACGAGGCCGGCTCTCTCCCACCCCTGCAACTGGCGGGAACTGATCTGCAGAATCCTCAACACATCCTGGCGCCGATAGCTGGTCACTCTTCAGTGCTCCCTTGGTTGGTCCCGGTCAGCTTCGGATTTCCCAAACTCCATTTTCAACTCGAATACCCGATTCCGATCCTTGACATGGCTCTTGGAACAGCGACGGAGGCACCGCTCTTGCTGCGATTATGCCAAGAATATGCGTGGATAAGCAGCCGTGGATCACGAGATCAATAAAAAGTGAGTGGATAACCGGTGCCTGATTTGGTTCGCGCAGGCTCTGGCGCGGCGAATTGTGGAAATCGGCGCACAAACCGGAGCTTTGGCTAAACCTCTTAACCCAGCAGCGTCGGGGCGGAGAGTTTAAGGCCTTCGTCTTATCCATAGCCGGCGGTCCGCCGATTGAGAACTCTGCGTTTGCGGATTTAGCCATGGACCGATAGACTGCTCTCCGAGCGAAAATCGGTCCCTCGAAGTGTCCAACGAAGTTTCTCTTCCTAGCCGTTGCAGCGAATCGAGCCGTGGGTGCAGTTGAACGGGATCCACGCTGGGAAACGAGATGCTTCGCGTACACCATTACGTCTTTGAGCCGAAAAGGAGATATAGTGCGCCTCGTACGGAAGACCTTTCTTCTTGCCTGTTGTCTGGCTGTCTTAGCGGTCGTTACGCAGAGCAACCGCGCCTGGGGCCAATCCGCCACCGGCGATCCTTTGCCCCCCGCACCGCACCCCAAAGAGACTCATCTGAAACATGTGCTGGTCATAGGCCAGACCAAAGGCTTTGAGCACGATTCCATTTCAGCGGCTATGGCTGCGGTTTATTCCATGGGCAGCGAGAGCGGCCTGTGGGATACGACCATGCGTACCGACACGGAGCTGCTCACCAAGAAGGACCCGGGTAGAAACGCGAAGAACCTGAACTACTTCGACCTCATCGTCTTCGCCAGTACCACGGGTGAATTGGATATGGACGCAAGCCAGAAGCAGGACATGCTTTCTTTCATCAAGGATGACGGCAAAGGCTTCGTGGGTATTCATGCCGCGCTCGATACAAATTACACCTGGCCGGAATATGGCGAGATGATCGGCGGCTGGTTTGACGAGCACCCCTGGATGACCTTCAATGCGCCCATCGTCAATGAAGATCAGGATTTCCCCGCGGTGCGCCATTTCCCCAAAGCGTTTGTGAAGTACGATGAGATCTATCAGCCCAAGGCCTGGTCGCGCGACAAGGTAAATGTGCTGCTCAGCCTTGATCCAAACCGCTTGAATTACGCCAACAATCCGCGTGTCCACCGTACCGACCATGACTTTCCCGTGGCCTGGAGCAAGATGTACGGCAAGGGCCGCGTCTTCTATTCCACCCTCGGCCATACTGAGGAGTCATGGGTAGACCCGGACGTCCGCAAAATGTACTTCGAAGCCATTCGCTGGGCCCTCTGGATGACGGATGGGAGCACCGCATCCCACCCGCGGCCGGCTTCTGCGACCCGCTGAAATTGCCGTCCTGGCTGTCTCGTAAAGCGGCGGACCACAGATACAATCACCGTACGGCCACAACGATGGCCAGTCGGGAAATGGCGGACTGATTCTGATGGATCGTAGAAGCTTCCTCTCGTCGGCAGGAATGCTGCTGGCGACTCACTCTTTCCCTGGATTTTTTTCCGCGCAGTCCAATCAGGGTGCTGCCGCGGCTGCCACCAAGGCCGACCACACCCTCCGCATCGAACCGTGCGCGCTGGAGATTGGTCCCGGCATCACGATTCCTACGCTTGCTTACAACGGACAGGTTCCCGGACCGCTCTTGCGCCTGCGCGAGGGTGTACCCGTCACCATCGACGTCACCAACGCCAGTTCCGCTGCCGACCTCGTCCATTGGCATGGCCTTGCCATCGATTCGCTCAACGATGGCGCCATGGAAGAGGGATCTCCGATGATTCCGCCCGGCAAGGTGCAACGCTACACTTTCACTCCCCGGCCGTCGGGCACGCGCTGGTATCACACCCACGCTGGTGCGTACGAGAACCTTTCCGCCGGCACCTACAGTGGGCAGTTCGGTTTCCTTCTGGTCGAAGGCAGGGAGCAACCGGTCCACTACGATCAGGAGATCAATTTGGCCATCCACCATTGGGAGCCTTCTTTTGTCCCCATGGTTGAAACCATGCGTGAGCAATCCGCCAATATGCCCCTCACCACCGGCTCCGACGTCGGCTATAAGTACGCCACCATCCAGGGACACATGCTCGGCGCGGGAGAGCCCATCCGGGTAAAGCAGGGCCAGCGCGTACTCATGCGCCTGCTCAATGCCAGCGCCACTGAAAATGTGGTTCTGGCTTTGCCCGGTCATCGCTTCACCATCATTGCAATGGACGGGAATCCTGTTCCCAACCCTCGCAGCGTCGAGGTGCTTTCGCTCGCCGTCGCCGAGCGTGTCGATGCCGTCGTCGAGATGAACTCGCCCGGCGTATGGATACTCGGCTCGACGCTTGAAAAGACCCGCAGCATGGGTCTCGGGACCGTAGTTGAATATGCCGGCAGGACCGGAGCACCGGCTTGGAAAGACCCAGCGCCGGCCGAGTGGGATTACACCCAGTTCGCCAATGCGGCCGCGGCTCCTGCGCCCGATGAAACTTTCGTCCTGACCTTTCGCGATATCGGACCCAAACCCGGCTCGAACTTTGACATTTGGACCATCAACAACAAGTCCTGGCCCGATGTCGAACCGCTGATTGTTCATCCCGGCAAGCGCTACCGGCTGGTCTTTCGCAACGGAAGCGGAGACCAGCATCCAATCCATCTGCACCGCCATACCTTCGAGGTCACGCGAATCGGAGAAAAGCACCTCAGCGGATTAATGAAGGACGTCGTCAATCTCATGCCGCTGGACACTGTCGAGGTGGATTTCGTCGCTGACAATCCCGGCGCGACGCTAATGCACTGCCATCAGCAACTGCATATGGACTACGGTTTCATGCAACTGATTAAATATTCGGGATAACACCGCCTCGCTCGGGCGCATCCACTTCGTTCTCCCATCATGACGAGAGGGGTTTTGGGTTTTGAAGAGAGTTCGAGTAGCACCACTCCTGGCCGCCGCCGCCACAGGAATCCTTGGCATTCAAGCCATCCAGGCCCCCATCCATGCGGCCTCCGCTAGTGCGGAGGCCGGCTTGGCGCCTGCGCGTCAGGCGGACACTCAGTCGCCGGCCAATCCCGGCGCCGCGTCCTATGCCCGCCACTGCGCCATCTGCCACGGCGATCAACGCGAGGGCAATCTTCCCGCATTTCCGCCCCTGCTCGGCATTGCCCACCAGAAGACCAGCGACCAGATTGCGGAAATCGTTCATTCCGGCAAGGGGCGCATGCCGGGTTTCCCCGCGCTGCAGAGTGACGAGTTGAAGGCATTGTTGCACTTCCTTACCAGCTCCGCCCCATCAACGTCTCAAGCAACCGCGGCTGCAGATTCGTCCGCATTGGCTGAGGCGGGCGGTGCGCTGTTTCTCCAGAACTGCGCCTTCTGTCATGGCCGCGATGCGATGGGCGGAGAATCCGGCCCCGACCTCACCCAATCCGAGCTCGTTCTCTCCGACGCTACCGGCAAAAAAATCTCCGCTGTCGTGGAGAATGGACGGCCTGCAAAGAAGATGCCGGCCTTCAAATTCTCCAGTCATGAAATAGACAGTCTCGTCGCCTTCATTCGCGCGCGCACAACCGCTGCCGCATCCCAGAAGGGCGGTCGCCGCGGAGTGGCCGTGGCCGATCTGCAAACTGGGGACGTGCAGGCCGGCATGCGGTATTTCAACGGCGCTGGAGGCTGCGCCAAGTGCCACTCGCCCTCCGGCGACCTGGCCGGGATCGCTACCCGCTACCGCGGCCTGGAGTTGGAAGAGCGCATGCTCTATCCCGAAGATGCCAGGAGCAAGGTCACGGTCACACTCCCCTCCGCCCAAAGGATTTCGGGTACTCTCGCATATCTCGACGAGTTTACGGTGGGACTGCGTGACAGTAGTGGGGTCTACAAATCGTGGCCAACTAAGGCCGTGAAATACACGGTTGATTCGCCGGTCGATGCCCACGTGGATCTGTTCAGCAAGTACACCGACGACGACATCCACAACCTGATGGCTTACATCCAGACGCTGCGCTGAGCCACGCTGCAATGCACATCCCTGATCGAGGTTTCGTCTCAATATGAAACTTGTGAAAGACGCATTGGTCCTTGTTGCCGGGGTGCTCTGCCTGTCCCTGCCAGGGCCCTGCATGCTGAGGGCGCAGAACCTTCAGAACGCGCAGCTCTTGAATCCCTCCGCGGACACCTGGCCGCTCTATCATGGCGACTATTCCGGCAGGCGTCATAGCAAGCTGACGCAGATCACACCGCGGAATGTGGCCAGTCTGAGCCTGTCCTGGGCCTTCCAAACCGGTCAGACCGCTGAAATCAAGGCCTCGCCGCTGCTCGTCGATGGAATTCTCTACTTCACCGTGCCCGACAATATCTGGGCAGTTGACGCGCGATCCGGCCACCAGGTCTGGCACTACAACCGGCCGGCCACAAAGGGCGATCACATCGGCCATCGCGGTGTCGCCATGCTGAAAGGGTGGCTGTACTTCACTACGCCTGACGATCACCTCATCTCTCTCAACGCGAAAGACGGCGCCGTCCGCTGGGACCAGGTGATTGCCGATGTGGACAAAGGCTACTGGACCACAATGGCCCCGCTGGTGGTAGGCAACCACGTCATGGTTGGCGCCTCCGGCGACATGGATAACCTTCCTGGCCTGATTCGCGCCTTTGATGCGGAAACCGGCTCCCCCCAGTGGCAATGGAACAGCACGCCTCCCACCGGAACGCCCAACGGCACCACCGGCGGCATGGCGTGGATGACCGGTACCTACGATCCCCAGTTGAACCTCACCTTTTGGGGCACTGGAAATCCAACTCCGGTTCTCAACGGCGCCACCCGGCCCGGCGACAACCTCTACACCTGCAGCATTGTCGCCATCAATCCTGACACAGGAAAGCTCGCCTGGGCTTTCCAGCCCTCGCCCCACGACACCCATGATTGGGACGCCGTGGAAACCCCTGTCTTAGTCGACGGAAACTTTCATGGACAGCCGCGCAAGATGCTCATGCAGGCCTCGCGGAATGGCTACTTCTTCGTGCTGGACCGCACCAACGGAAAGAGCCTTCTCACGGTTCCATTCGGTCCCGTCAACTGGACCTTGGGCGTTGATTCACAAGGCCGGCCGATTCCCAATCCAGCCAAGGAACCCGCCCCCGATGGCCGCTTGATCGCGCCCGATGAGGGCGGGCTCACGAATTTTCGCGCCCCCAGTTTCGACCCCAAAACCGGCCTGTTCATTGTCGACGCCCACCCCAGTTACAGCCTCTACTTCGCCAAGCCGGCCGATGGCAACTATGGTTGGGCCGGCGCGGACTACGGATTGTGGGGAAAGGGCGTTATCGAGGCCATCGACTATCAGACCGGCAAGATTCGCTGGAGCCATGATGTAGGCAAATGGGGCTCGGGCGCGGGCATCATGACCACCGATTCCGGACTCACCATTGCCGGCGACGGCTTCGGCAACCTGCTCGCACTTGACACCGCCAACGGCAAGACCCTGTGGCATGCCGGCACCGGTGCGCCCATACAGAGCTCTCCCATCTCCTATATGCTGGACGGCCGCCAGTACATTGTCACCAGCAGCGGTGGCGTGCTGTTCGCTTGGGCGCTCCCCGAGGGGATGATCGCCGCGAAGCCTCCGGCCAAAAGTCTCTCTAAATGAATATGGCCTCTCTGAACCGAGAGGCCTTCTGGTCTTCAATGCCTTGATTTTGTACCGCTTATCATGGAGCCGACGGTCAGACTTGAACTGACGACCTGCTGATTACGAATCAGCTGCTCTACCAACTGAGCTACGTCGGCGGACTCCTTCAAGATTGTATCGTTGTGTTCGTATCCGGTAAAGCTCACCAGTCATACTCGATCTGATACGTCTATTCCGTAGCTCTTTGCGAGAGGGGACAATTTCCATGGATCAGACCTTTCAGCTTGCGTTCAGACTCGCCATTGTGTGGGCCGGTGGGTTTCTTATCGCGGTGGCGATTCGCGCTCTGTTGCCAAACCAGGCAGGAATCACGCTCACCGGTCATCAGAACACCCTTTTCATTCCCTTCAGCCGCATCGGCTTCTGGACCTGTATTATCGCGGCGCTTACGGTCACGTTCCTGGTTGTCGGCCGAGCCATGCTCGCTGACATCGGTTGGAATTCCTTCCGCTAAACACGAGTCAGAAAACCCGTTGGCGAAGGGAGGCACGGGCTTCAATCCGGCACTATACTGCTCCTCATGTGGGACAACCCCGCGGAGGAATGGCGACGGCTCAGCGAACTCTACAGCAAGAAGAGCGATGACGAATTGTGCGAGCTGGCCGCCGGCTTCAGCGACTTCACTGAAGTAGCCCAGCAGGTTCTGCGCGATGAGATGAGAAAACGCAGACTGGATGAGGCGCAAACTGCAATCCGTTCGGCAACGAATTCAGTCCATCCCGCACCTCTGCGATGGAATCCGGGCGATACCCAATCAAATTTTGCAGCCATGAATCAGGAATACGATCCTCCGTGTGAGTACACATGGAAGACGCCGCTATGTGAGCGTGACGAGCGGGAAGAAGCTTGGCAAGTTGCAGAGGTTCTCAGACGAGCTGGGATTGAAAGTTGGATAGAGAGACCGCAATCTCCCTTTGGTCCCAGCGGGCGGCGAGTGTTGGTCGCCGCCGATCAGCTTGATGAAGCGCTCCAGATTGCTGTGCGACCGATCCCGCAGGAGATCATCGATTTATCCAGAATGGAAGTGCCCGACTTCGAGCCGCCTGCGTGTCCGGGCTGCGGTGCCGCAGATCCGGTGCTTGAAGATGTCAACCCGGTCAATATGTGGCGATGCGAAGCATGCGCAAAGCAATGGACCGAATCCGCCGCGGCGGACCTGAATGAGAATCCGGAGAAGACTGAGGCATGAACCCCTCAGAAACGGAAAGAGCCGCCCGGCAACAGGGCAGCTCCTTCCTCAGGGAGAATAGTTCCAACGGAGGCAAAACCATCAGAACTTTCTGGCTGCATAGTAGGTGCGAGGGGACGGAGTGTCAAGAATAAATCGGGGACGAAATAAAGTATTTATTTACAACAACTTATGCAGAGTGCAATTTGCGCCCCGGAGTCTTTGTATTCGCCTTGTCTTCGTCTTTATCTCTCTGTATTCCCCCGTTTTTTTAGGGGGTTTTATGGGGTTTTGTCCCAGTTTTCCACAGGTTTGAACTCGCCATTAACCATCGGGGTGCCACCTTCATTCCCCAGCCCACCCGTTGTTTCATTTCCCCAGATTCAGCTGAATAAACTCTGTTTCGTACACCGACGACACCGGTTTGCCCCTCGCAATGCGGTAGAGGGCGCGTCCGCCTCCGAGGAAGAAACCCAGCAGAATCGCCGCGCCGGCTCCTATGAGCACCAGCGTGACGATTCCCATCAGCAACTGTCCCGTCTTTGCTACCTCAGACTCACTGGGTTGGGGAACAGAGGTCAGATTGCTCTCGAAGTGCACCGTTTCCAGCAGCTTGTGGCTCTCGTCGGGAATCGCATCGCCGCTCACCAGGATCACCAGCGGCCCGCTGCGGCGCACCTCCAGAGACGCCTGGTCGGAGTCCGTCAGCGGCTTCGGCCACGGCGGTTGCGCATGGCCTCCAGCTTTGATGTAGCTTCTGACCCGGCCCTCTTGCGCAGCGGCCATCTGCGGAGTGGGGTAGTCAATGATGGTCAGCGTGGCCTGGCCCGAACGCAGCGAATAGTTAGATGTTACCGTTTCTGCACCGCGGTCGAACCCCACCAGTTCCGGCGGCAGCACCCCGCCTCCGCCGGCGTATCCCGCCGGCCCCAGCGCGTAGTGCGTGGTCTGCTTGTCCAGGGAGGCTTGTGGCAAGTCTCCCAGAATCGGCGGCGCCATCGCCTTGGTTCCCTGAGGAACCGGCAACCCGCTTGCCAACTCGCGCAGTTCGGCCGCAGACAAGGGGCCGATTTGCGAGAACGTTGCGTCCACCACCGCATCGCCCTGCCAGAAGAGCACCCGGTTGTGGTTTGAGGTGGCTCCTGCTCCAATGTCTTCCTTGGGCCAGCCATTCTGGCGGTAAAACGAGTAGGCGCCGTAGGCCCCGCTGGCGTCGTGAAAGTGCAGCAGCCGCACACTCAGCGTTTCCGCGCGGCGCTTGTAGCTGGCCAGCGCGCCATCGGCAAAGTCATACTCCTTCAGTGCCGCACCATTGGCGCTGTCGGCTTGGGCTGCATCTACGAGTGTCTTTGGCGGCTCCGCGGCTTCCCATCCCGCAAACGCACTCGGCAGCGAGGCCTTTGGCTCAGCCTTGGCGGGCGCTGGAGCTTTTACCGGTGCTGGAGCTAGCTTTGCGGATGGCGGAGCTTTGAGCAGGATCGGAACCGACTGGGACCCAGTCTGTGCCTTCGCAGGGGCGCTGTTCCCCGCCAGCGTTGCCGCGCACACCACCATTGCAATCCAACGCATCAAGTATCACTGCTCCAAGTCTAGGGTACTATGCAAAGGCTCGATGCCGCTCCTTGCAAGTCCTCCTGCCCCTTCCGCGCCTCCCAGGTTCTTTTGACACTGGCGCGCCGGAAAGGTCTCAGCTTCATCCCTCCGTCATTTCCCATCGCGTTCAGCGCTGGAACGGCGATGCTGTGAGGCAATGCACCACGATCAACCAATTTGAGGTTCATTAAGGCGTGGAGGCGGCGGGTAGAGTATGTCTCCCAGGGCCTGATAGCGGCCGCCGTAGAACATCAGCGCATACTCCCTTATTCCCGTGCTCACAGGGCCGCCAAGGCAGATGCCCACCAGCACCGCGATGCCGAATGCAACCACCCCGAAGAAGACCTGCAGAAGAATGCCGACCATCCATGCTGCGCCCGTTGAACCTGCAAAGGCTGAGTGAATTCCATACACAACCGCCGCCAGCGCACCGGCCAGCATGAGACCCGGAATGATCAGCACAATGAACATTGCGATCATCGCAATCGTCGGCAGTGCCACGCGCAGCAATGTGTAAACGAGGAACTGCCTCTTTTCGGCCATCATTCGAGCCCACACCCGGGCCCATGCTTCGCCGGCCGTCGCGTTATCCAGCGCGAAGTGAGGCAGCATCCAATCCCGCAAAGCCATGTCGATCACGAATCCGGCCAGCACCAGCAGAAGGATGATCGGGATCAAGGGCAAAACGAGAGACAGCAACAAGCCCCAGTCGGGCGAGCCGCCAGGCGGGGTGTCATGGATTAACCGCCAAAACCCGGCCGCGAAGGGAAGTGCAATCAGCACCACCGCCAGCAGAAAGCAGAATCCCACCACCAGGTTCAGCCAGAAGAACCGCGTTGCCTGGGCCCGATAGAGCCGCCAACCCGGGCCAATCTCCTTTGTGTTGTGGATCAGGCAATGGAAGAAGGCAAACCGCAGCCGCGTGACCAGGTAGAACACCACAATGGATACAACGATTGCGACCAGCACGGCCCCCACAATCACCGCGATCCATTCCGGTGCGAGGTTGAACGGCGAATGGACCATTGGTCCATGTCCCTGCGATTCACCGCCATGCGTCGAAGACCGGAGATTGCCCCCGAAACCTTCAGTGATGATCGCAACTAGACCGAGCTTCAGATAGGTTCCCCAGTTGAATGGCCTGAAGAGGAACTCTCTGGTGCGTTGAATGGCGGGCGAAACGGCATCTGCAGCAGAAATGGCGCGCATAGGCAACCTTCCCGGGGGAGGCAAGCTTACCACAGATCTACGCAAATTTTATGTGAGCAGTTCCGCGACCGGATGCGGCATTGCACTCCACCACGCATCGAACGCCGCCAGCGCCCGCTCGCACTGAATGCGGTGGCGCTCCTTCTTATCGCGAATCTTCTTGCGTGTCTCTTCTTCCAGAGGCTCCAGCAAGTCAAAGGTGATGTTCGCGGGTTGAAAGTCCTTCGCATCGGCGTGAGTGATGTAGTGAACCAGCGAGCCCAATGCGGAGGAGCGCGGGGCGGGCACGGGCTCTTCACCGCGTGCCCAACTCGCCGCATAAATCCCCGCCAGCAACCCCGAAGCAATGGACTCGGTATATCCCTCCACGCCTGAAATCTGTCCCGCGAACGACAGCCATGGAGCTTTCTTGAGCCTCAGGCATTCATCCAGCAGAACGGGAGCGCAGATGTAGGTGTTGCGATGGATCTGTCCATAGCGCAGGAAGCGGGCGTTTTCGAGTCCTGGAATCAGCCGCAGGACCCGCGCCTGCTCGCCGAACTTCAGGTGGTTCTGGAAGCCCACCAGGTTGTAGCTGTCGGCGCGCAGATTTTCTTTGCGCAGTTGCACCACGGCCCACGGCCTTTGCCCGGTGCGCGGGTCGCGCAGCCCCACCGGCTTCATGGGGCCAAAGCGCAACGTGTCGCGGCCTCGCCGGGCCAGCACTTCGATCGGCAGGCAGCCCTCGAAGTACTCCAGTTTTTCCCACTCCTTGCTCTCCGCCGCTTCAGCAGCCAGCAGAGCATCGAGGAAGCGCTCGTACTCCTCGCGGTTCATTGGGCAATTGATATAGTCGGCGGTTCCCTTGTCCCAGCGCGCTGCAAAGTAAACGCGCTCCATGTCAATGGACTCGGCATCGACGATAGGAGAGATCGAATCGTAGAAAGCCAGGTGATCCGAACCCGTGATGCGCTGAATCTCTTCGCTCAGCGTGCCGGAGGTCAGTGGGCCCGTAGCCACAATCGTCAAACCATCCTCGGGGTCGAGACGCGTTACCTCTTCACGAATCACGCGGATATTCGGCTCGGCGGCAATCGCAGCAGCAATGCGCCGCGAAAACTCAACCCGGTCTACGGCCAGCGCGTGGCCCGCGGGCACGGCAGTTTCATCCGCAATGCGCAGCAGCGACGAGCCGGCCCGCCGCATCTCCTGCTTCAGCAGCCAGGGCGCGGTGTTGGGCGACTCGCTCTTGAGCGAGTTGGAGCACACCAGTTCGCCGAATTCAGTGGTTTGGTGGGCCGGCGTCAACCTCGGTTGCCCGTCCACCATGGCTCGCATTTCGTACAGGTCCACCTTGCATCCCAGCCGCGCAGCGGTCAGTGCTGCCTCCGGGCCGGCCAGCCCGCCGCCCACCACGCGAATCTTCAATGCGCTGCCTCCGCCTGCCCCGCCTCAACCCCGGCCAGTTTCCGCAGCGCATCCCCGCTCACCCGCACATTGCGCCACTCATCCAGAAACTCGGCCTCCATTGCGCGATAAAACTCGATGGCGGGGGTGTTCCAGTCCAGCACCTCCCACTGCAGGCGCAGGCATCCCCTCTCCACGGCAAAAGCCGCCACTTGCTGCAGCAGCGCTTTGCCAATTCCGAGGCCTCGGAACTCTGGTTGAACAAAAATGTCTTCAAGGTAGAGCCCCGGCCGCCCCTTCCACGTCGAATAGTTGAAAAAGTAGAAGGCAAACCCGGCCGCGGCGCCATCGCACTCGGCTATCAGGCAGAAATAGAAAGGATTAGGTCCAAAGCCGTCGCGAAGCAGGTCCGCTTCGGTTGCCGTTACAGCGTCGGGATCGCGCTCATAGAGGGCCAATGCCCGAATGAAGGCCAGAATTTGCGGCACATCCGCGGAAGTTGCCGGACGAATCGTGATTGCCATGCCTCCATTGTAGGGTGTGACGCAGACCACAAAGGACCACGCCACGGGCGCACTACGATGTGAACGAACACTGTTTGAAGATTCCAGTGCTGGACGTAACGCGTCAGACGCAACGAGTCTGGTCGTTCGTGTAGCATGGCGAAGGCGCCTTTGAAAACGCCTGAATCGTGGTGCCCGTGTTTCGCGGTCTTGTGTTGGACAGCCTGTTGGATTTAACTTGAGTCCTGCTGAGGAAAGCTGTCCGTGCCCGATTTAGCGCTGTGCTGGCGATCTGCGTATGGATGTCCACAGACGGTAGGGCTTTGGAATTTTGCGGTTATCGCATGTCAACGGGCGCGAGGCCGCAATCGTAAGATACAGCGGGAATACGCTGGTGACACTCTCAAGATGTGCAGGTAGCAAACGCGATTTTGTTGATTGAGCCCGCGAACAAGATGTTTGCGCAGCTCCCAAGGAGAAGAAGAATATGAAACGCAACATTTCACTTTGGCTGGGCCTGCTGGCATTTGCTCTCTTGCCCGCGCTGGCGCAGCAACCCACCGCGCCTATGGGCAAGATCCATGGCCGCGTGACTAATCCGACGGGCGCGGCCCAGGCCACCGGCACAGTGAGTCTTTCCACCGACGGCGGGCACTCCTCGAAGTACACCTTCCAGATCAACGCCCAGGGCGACTACGAGGGCCAGGCGGCTCCCGCCACCTACATGGTCATCTTCCGTCAGGTGGATACCCCGCCCGACAAGATCGTCGACTCTTTCGATAATGTGAAGATCGTCGAAGGTCAGGACGCGGTGCAGGACTTTGACATGTCCCGCAAGGAGTTCGTTGACAAGCTGCCCGAAGAGCAGAAGAAGATGCTCGAAGACCTCCGCAAACATAATGCCGAGGCCATGAAGGCCAACGAGGTCATCAAAAACCTCAATGCCGACCTCCGCCTTGCCACGCAGGATATTAAAGACGCCGACAATGCGCGCGCGGCTGCCATCCAACAGCTAGGTGCTTCGGCTTCCAAGGCCGACATTGAGGCCAAGGAAACTGAGATCAAGACCGCCAAGTACAACGAGGTCGAAACCCTCATGTCCAAGGACACGGCCGTCAAGCCCGATGCCTCCATCCTTTGGGCGCAGCTTGGTCAGGCTCAGGTCGGCCTTAAGAAATATGACGATGCCCAGGTCTCGTTCAAGAAAGCGCTGGACGTGGATGCCGCTTCAAAGAAGCCGGTTCCGGCTATCGAAGGCATGGCCAACAGTGGCCTCGGCGAAGTCTATGCCCGCAGCGGGAAGGTTCCGGAGGCAAATGCGGCTTATGACGCGGCCGCCAAGGTCAATCCTCCACAGGCAGGTTTCTATCTGAAGAACGAGGCCGTTATCTTCTTCCAGTTGGGCAACACGGATGCACAGATTGCAGCCGCGGAAGAGGCGTTGCTGGCCGATCCGAACCAGGCGCTGCTTTATTATCTGAAGGGCCAGGGCCTGGTTTCAAAGGCCACCATCGACCCCAAGACGCAGAGAATCATTCTGCCCCCCGGCTGCCAGGAGGCTTACCAGAAGTACTTGGAACTGGCCCCAACCGGCACCTACGCGGCAGACGTGAAGGGTATTCTCGAACAGGCTAATCAGAAGGTCGACACCAACTTCAAGGCCACCAAGCCCTCTAAGAAGTAAGCAACATCTCCTCAATGACGAAGGGCGCTCCCGAACCTCGGGCGCGCCCTTCGTGCTTACACATGCCTCAATCCATTCCCTCCTGCAGGCGGGGTCTTCCCATCTACAATCCATTCCATGAGTTCTGCTCTGCCCAGCTACGAGCAAGCCGCGGCGATCGTAGCCGCTCATGCTGCCAAGTGGAACCGTACGACGCCGTCAATCGAGCGTGTTGAGTTGCGTCACGCCGCCGGCCGCGTACTGGCTCATTCTGTTCATGCCGATCGGGACCAACCGCCCTTTTCCCGCTCCACTCGCGATGGATATGCCTGTCGCTCGGCAGAAGCATCTCGTCATGCATTCCTGTCGGTCGAAGGTTCCACGCATGCCGGCGAAGCTCCAGCCGGCCCCCTGTCGCATGGTGTTGCATGGGAGATCATGACCGGCGCGCCGGTCCCCACCGGTGCCGATTCGGTGATGATGATCGAGCACGTCGAGGTTGTCGATCGTCAGGTCCGGCTGCTGCCCCCGCGGACTGTCGGTGCCGGCGAAAACATCGTGGCGCGGGGTGCTCAGGCTCAAAAAGGAGACGAGTTACTGCCCGCGGGCACGATGCTTGCGCCCGCGCATATCGCCCTTGCCGCCTCCTGCGGATACGCTTCCATCGATGTGTGTGCCCGCCCCCGCGTAGCAATTCTCACTACGGGCGATGAGCTTGTACCGGCTGAAGCTGAGCCCGGTCCCGGCCAGATTCGAAACTCGAATGCTCCCATGCTGGCTGCGCTCATAGCCGCCGCGGGCGGTGACCCCTGGGTACTGCCGGCTGCCGCGGATACAGCCGCGTCTCTCGATGCCGCGCTCGGCAAAGCCGCAAAGGCCGATCTCCTGCTCATTTCAGGCGGAGTTTCCGCGGGCAAATTTGATCTTGTCGAGCCCGCGCTGGCTCGCCTCGGCGCGCGCTTCCACTTCACGGGCGTACGCATCCAGTCCGGCAAACCGCTGGTTTTCGGTGAGTTGCCCCGGGACGGTGCCTCCCGCTCCTCTACGCCGGACGTGTCTCGGGTCTTGCCCTTCTTCGGGCTTCCCGGCAATCCCATCTCCACGGCGGTCACATTTCAGCTCTTCGCGGCTCCCGTGCTGGCCGCGCTGGCGGGCAGGCATGAATCCGGCCCGCGCTTTGCCCTGGCCTATCTGGCCAGGGACACCGACAAACACGGCAAACAAGGCCTCACACGATTCTTGCCCGCGCGGTGCGACTTCAACCCACCCCACGGCCGACCCCCGCAGGTCGCGCTGGTTCCATGGCACGGCTCCGGTGACCTGCCCGCATTTGCCCGCTCCAATTGTTTCCTTGTCGTGCCCGAGGACGTCAGTCGTCTTGAAGCGGGCGCAATCGTCCGCATCCTGCTACCCTGAGGAACTTCATGTCCAAAACTGCGCAGCCTCGACTCTCGCATTTCGATCAATCCGGCCATGCTGAAATGGTGGACATAAGCGCCAAACAGTCCTCGCGCCGCACCGCCCGGGCCTCGGCCTTTGTGGAACTCTCCGCGGAAGTGCTGGATGCGTTGCCCGCGAACCCCAAGGGCAACCCGCTCGAGGTCGCGCGCTTTGCGGGGATCCAGGCAGCCAAGCGCACCGCCGATCTGATCCCCATGTGCCATCCGCTTGCGCTCACCCACGTGGATGTGCGCGCGGAGATTGTTGCCGGAGGCGTACGCATCACCGCTACGGCCGCTACCGTCGGCCCCACAGGTGTCGAAATGGAGGCTCTCACCGCCGCCGCCGTCGCTGCGCTCACCGTCTACGACATGACCAAGGCGCTCGACAAGTCCATCGTCATCCGAACCATTCAGCTCGAAGCCAAATCCGGTGGCAAAAGCGGCGACTATTCCAGACTCATCGGCAGCGCTTGATCCTGACACGCTCTAACGAGGTGGATGGGATGCCAAGGATGTCCATCTCGACTGCAAACAGTCAGGCTAGCGAGGTAGCTTTGGCGCCTCCCCGTCCTTCGCAGGCGGGGGACCGTTGTTTTGGTAGTTCCCAGCCGGCGCGACAAACGGTTCCGGGGTGATGTGGCCGCGATGGCAGGTTCCGCAGGTCACAGGAACGCCTGAGTTTTCGACCATGGAAACGTAATTTCCATTTATGTCTTCGACCATCTTGTACATCAGCCGTGCAGTGGACTTCTCCGCTTTCGTGTCATCGGCATAGTTCAGTTGCGGCCGGCCGTCCGGCGCTGGATTCTTCTTATCCTCTGCGTGGCATGTGTTGCAATGCGTGCCCAGTGCGATCTTCCACTTTTCCATAATTTCGTGAACCTGTTCTCCGGTCAGGTTCTTGGGCAGCACCTTCAGGTTGGTAGGCGCCGGAAAGGCGTGCGCCGGCGGCGGGCTGCCTGCCGACCGTTGCGGCGGGTCCGGAGCTTGCGCAAGCGCGGCAACAGTAACTGCGACGGTCAGCACTGCGGCAGTCGCTATCAGAGTCGGGAAAGGTGGCTTCAAGGGAAGGGATTCCTCGCAGATTGGGATGGTAGATCTTCAGTATGACGGAATTTTACTTGGAACGAACGCGGTGGCTGTTCGGCCCCTGGGTCCCGAGACACAACTGTGCCCCGCCAGGGCAAAGCGTAGCGGCCAGTCCACGGCGTGCTTGATGCCGATGCGGGCCGTCACCATCACCTCGCCTGGCGTGAAGCCGTCGTCGCGCACCTCGAGCGGCGAAGCAGCACTGGCAATGTCGAGGCCGTTGTGACTTATCCGGGTGAGGCTCATTGCCTGGCACAGCCGGCTGGGGCCCGAAGCAAGCATCCGGACCGGCGCGCCGGCGTCCAGGCCGCGGTTCGCCGCCATTCGATCCGCTCCCGCTACCGGCTCCAGGGCGCGAAGCAGCACACAGCCTGCTTGCCCCTCGATCTCGCAGCTGATGTTCATGCAGAAGTATCGGCCATAGATTGTGTACACGTACGCGTGGCCCGCAGGTCCAAAGAGCACTTGGTTGCGCGGCGTGAGCCCGCGATGCGCGTGGGCCGCCGGGTCGGGCGGATCGTTGTGCGGGCCGAGGTAGGCCTCGACCTCCACAATCCGCCCGGCCAGTAGACCTGTGCCGATCCGGTGCACCAGCAGCTTGCCCAACAGCCTCGGCGCCACCATTTCCGGCGATGCCTCAAAAAAAGCACGGGGTAACAGGTGGCCTGGAAAACCTCTCATCCCAGCCTTCTTGCGCCTTACTTGTGCGTTTTCTTCCGTTCCTTCAGCAGGGCGAGCACTTCTTCCGCGTGACCTGCGGGCGTAACCTTGGGAAAGATATGCAGAAGAGTCTGGTCCGGGCCGATCACGAAAGTAGTTCGCTCGATACCCCATACTTTCTTCCCATACATGTTCTTTTCCTTCAGCACGCCAAACTGATTGCATACTTTCTCGTCTACATCAGCAAGGAGTGTGTAGGGCAGGTCGAACTTAGCTCGAAACTTGGCTTGGTCCTTTGGGGTGTCGCGCGAAATGCCAAGGACCACCGCACCCGCGGCCTGCAGCTTTTTAAAGGTGTCGCGGAAGCCGCACGCCTCAATGGTGCAGCCGGGGGTGTCGGCTCTGGGGTAAAAAAAGAGTACGACTGGTTTACCGGCGTAATTTGATAAGCTGACGGTCTTTTCCTCGTCGGTTTCGAGCGTAAAGTCGGCGACTTTCTCATTGAGTTCCATGGGGAGCTTCCTCTCAGGTCGGATGGAGGGCCGTAGTGGCCGTTAGTTTGCATTATTTCCGAGGTGGGCATCAGGTGTCATCGAGCAAGGCAACTGTTTTATTCACAGGACAAACAGTCCTCGCGGTCTTCGGTCTGCTGGCTGTCTTGCCTGCATCCGCCCAGTACCCGGGCCAGGTAGCCAAATCGACCAAAGACGCTCCTGAGCTGCGCGCCGTGGGCGTACTGGAGTGGACCGGCGAAGCCAGCAAGCCCAAGGCCAGCCGTCTTGTCCCGATCACTGTCTTTGATGGCGGGGAACTCCAGGACGGCGGAATATATCTGGCGCGTCCAGCGCCCATGGCCCTGGCCGGCGAAGTAGAGTACCAGCTTGAGATAAACGGCAAGACCATAGGACTCTTCGACATCAGCGGCGCAGGCCGGGATCAAGGCTCCTGGGTGGGCTTTGGAACCTGGAAGCCGCTGCCCGCCGCTAAAATAAAATCTGCCGCAACAGATTGGTCCAAGGAGCGGGTCGACGAAGGAAACAGCGATCAGCCAGTCCTTCATCGCAAGGCGCATCCCGGTGACAAGCCGGCTGGCGGATCAGACACTGGCGCCGCGTCGGGCAGTTCCGGGGGGCAGGCTTCAGCCAGCGACACCGATCGGCCCACCCTCCACAAGAAGACTTCCAGCGATGATTCGGGCACTGCGGATTCCAACCCTGCGCCCGATCCTGACCGGCCCACACTGCACAAGAAGCCATCGAGCGACGACACCAGCAGCTCCGCTTCCAGTTCCGCCCCCGATCCCGACCGGCCTACTCTGAAGCCGGGAAAATCAAAGCCGGCTGGGGACATCGGGAACGTCCAGTCTCTGCCTGACGTGACGGATCCTGATCGGCCCCGCCTCAAGCGCGGCAAGTCCAGCGGCAACGGCGCTGAGGTGCTCCCGACAATGATGGGCCTGCCGCCCGACATGCACCAGGCGGTAGCCGTATCCGACGCCCGGAACCAGCCCGACCACCCCTGGAGCTACAGTTGGGCCAATCCGGAAGACGAAGCCAAAATGAAAGCCGCCCTGGAAGATATGGCTCGCAAAGCGCTGGGCCTGAATCCACCGCCGGCTCCGGCCCCGGTTCCCAAGCGAACAGCTTCTCGGCAGAAGGCCAAACCGGCGCCATCCCCCCCTCCACCCCCCGCTCCCCTGGGGGACGAACAGTATCGTGTCTTCGAGCTCGCCTACGGTTCTGGAGCCACTCTGGTGCTGACTGCACATACAGATGGCCCCATCGAGCAGCAGAAGTTTGTCACCCTGGTTGCCCAGCCCGACCTCTACGGCAACCTGCTGGTTCTACTCAAGAACGTCACGGATGCCTCCCACCTTGACGTGACCCCGCGCATGCGCCTGGTCGACGCTGTAGATGCCCTGGCCGACAATCGTGGCGAGCTGCTCTTTGAGCTCCGCGGGGCCACTCAGCGCCAGTTTGCTCTGTATCGTGTGCTGCGAGGACAGGCGCAGAAGCTATTTGTGAGCGGGGGTGGAGACTTCTCCGCGGTGGACGCTCAGTAACACTATTCGCTCCGCCTCTGGTTCTTTTGACGTTCACCCCTCTGTGGGTCACGATTCGACCCCGCTCACCCAACTCCGGCCGGGTCAGAGCGAAGTATTTTATCCCCTCAAAATGAGCAATTCTGCTCCTCCATTCCAGGAAACTTGCAGGATTATCGAAACAAATGCCGCCCGGGAGATGGCCCTAATATGCTTTCCTATACAATTAGTCACACGAGTGGGCATCTCGCCACTCCCCAAGGATCTTCCCCAAAAATGGCCTCAGCTATAACTGTGCCTTCCTCTCAAACCACCGGCGAGGCGCCAACCAAGGCTCTCTCGCAACCGCATGAGGCGTCTGCGTCATCGGCGGCCCACGCTATTCCCGCGCGACAAGTGGTCCGCATGGGCCGCGCCGTCACCGTGAGCGAAGGTGTCAATTGGCTCACCCTTACGGTCATCGCTCTCTTTCATGCCGGTGCCCTTGCTGCGTTTTTCTTTTTCAGTTGGCAGCGCCTGGCTGTATTGGCCGTGTTCCATGTTCTGGCCATTAACGTCGGGATAGGCATGTGCTACCACCGCCTGCTCACCCATCGCGGCTATCAAACCCCCAAGTGGGTGGAATACGTGATGAGCATCTTCGCCTCCATGTCGCTGGAGGGAGGGCCAATCTTCTGGGTCTCCACCCACCGCGTGCATCACCAGTTCAGCGACCAGGAAGGCGACCCCCATACTCCCCGCGAGGGCGCTTGGTGGGCGCACACTGGCTGGGTGCTGTTTGGCCAGGCGCTGCACGCGCAGACTGCTATTCTGGCTCGCTATTCCCCCGACCTGAGTCGCGACCGCTTCCATGTCTGGCTCAGCAAGTACCACTGGGTGCCCATTACCGCGAGCGGCGTGCTGCTTCTGGCCGGCGGGTGGATTTGGGGCGGGCTGGTAAATGGCATTGCCTTGGTGCTCTGGGGAGTGGTTCTGCGCGTGACTCTCGGCTTGCATGCCACCTGGCTCGTCAACTCCGCCACGCACCTATGGGGCAGCCGCCGTTTTGAGACGCGCGATGACTCGCGCAACAACTGGTGGGTGGCCCTGCTCAGCGGCGGCGAGGGCTGGCACAACAATCACCACGCGCATCCCGTTTCTGCGCGCCACGGCCTCAAGTGGTATGAGATTGATCCCAACTTCTATGGCATCTGGCTGCTTTCCAAGCTCGGTCTGGCACGCAAAATCCTCATAGCCAAATTCGACCCGGCCAATCCCAAACCCGCCGGTCTCTAGAGCATTTTCTACTTGAGTGTGAACATATCTCTGGGTGCCCCAGGTCCGGATTCTCGGACCTGGGAAACCTCAACACTCAACTCGGCGCCCCTCCACTCCCTACGAATCTGGGTGGGAGACCACAGATGCCCATCTCGTGTGTAAGCAGTCAAGCCGAAATCGCTCTAGGCGATAGCCCAAGAGCCCCGAAGAACTGGAAAAGCGGCCCCCGCAGTTCGGGTTGGCCGCTTTTCTCATTCCGCGCAAAATTTAGAAGTCGATAGGAACTGGACCTACTTGCGCAACCTCGCCCGGAACCACAGCGTTCCAAACACCGGCAGAGCCACGGCCAGCGCCACCAGTCCGGCGGGGAATCCGGCATACCGGTAGCTATACGCGTAATTCACCGTGTGGCCGCCAATCAGGTTCCATGCCAGCAGAGAGAAGATCGCGATCGTCGTCACCACGAAAAACGTGAAGAATGCCGTGGCGAAGCTAAGCAGCAGGCTGGTGAACAATCCAAAGCCTTCCAGTGGAAAGCCAAGCACCGTTCCCGAGCCGGGCCGTTGGGTTTGTGAAGGATGCATGATCTTCGCGGCCTCTGTCGTCTAGAATACAGTTCTATGGCTGGAGGCGCACAAATCGAACTTTGGCACGCGGAGAAGGTCGCCACATTGGTGTCTGTTGCTCCGGCGCCCAACGGCATTCGCTATGCTGCCTGGGGTGAAACTCGCATCCCCGAGGCAGACCTGGAGCACCTCGTCGGCGCAGTTCCCATTACCATGTCAGAAGCGCTCACCAACCGCGCCTACTACTTTGTGCCTCTGGCCATCACAGACACCGGCGAGACCATGATCGCCCCCGCCTACTCGGTCGACCTGGGCGACCGTGCCGTCTGCCACCGCAACGCCGTCTTCGGCGCAATGGAAGCTGTCTTCCTCTCCACCCGCCTGGTTGAGGACCGCTTTGGGCTGGCCTTCGAGTTCCTTATCAACGTCGCCCACAACTTTGTTGAAGCGGCAGGCGTGCCGGATAGCTTTTCCTCCCTGGTATGGTCGCAGGCTGAGGCCCAGGTTCGTGGCGAAACCAGCCAGGATGCCTGGGAAAACCGTCGCCGCGCCCAGGACACCCGCAACGGCCAGAAGACCATCGACGAGCGCTCCCGCACCGCCTTCTTCGAGTCTTCATTCTCCGACGCGCTGGCTGTCTACATGCTGTCCCTGGCCGTGGACTTTGACTACCACGATCTGCGCGAGCGCGAGTATCCGCTGCTGGCTGCTCCGGCCTTGGCCGAGCGCCTGCGCCACGTCGCCGGCCTCTTTCCCGCCAACCCCGGCTACGAGTTCCAGGTTCTCTACCGCCGCAAGGGCTGAGAACATCGCATGTAGCGTCTTGGTGCGGGTTGCGCGGACTCATGCTCGCCGTGTTTCCAGCCCGAGTCGGCCGTTCAGCGCTGCATCAGCCCAATGCTGCCGCCGCCCGTGCAGAGAATGACCAGATTCATCACGACAAACAACAGGTCGTAGTGCCAGCCATAAGTTTTCTCGCCCCAGAAGCCCGTCTTCCATTTCGCAATCTTCATGTAGATCGCGCCGGCCATGATCAGAATCAGCCCCAGCGCCGCCCACTCCGTCAGCACGCCCACGGCGAGACCCAGTGCGCCGGCTACCTCTGCTGCGCCCAGAAAGACCGTGAATCCAAGGCTCATCTCGATGCTGGCCGCGCGCTGGCACGGCGACTTGAGGTGGTTAAATCCGCTGCTTCCGAACACCAGCGCCACCATGAGCCGCAGAAGCAGCAGGCTCAGATCAGCAAAGTGTGTCGCGCCTGGGATCCGGAACATTGAAAAAACTCCTCAACCTTTATGCGACAACTCAGGTGTCGAGTTAGATGCCGTGAACTATCAGGCCGCCAGATTAGATTGAGAATCTAATTACCTGCTCAATGTTTTGAATAACTTGTAGGCAACTTTGCGAAATGTGTGCCACAAATCTACTCAACCCGAGAGTTTTCGACTCTCCAGCCATGCAACCAGATCACCCTTTGTCGTGAAACGATCTTGCCAGCCGAGCAGATTGCAGAAGCAAGTCCAAGCATTGACCATGAAGGGATAAAGAGGTTCAAGATCCGCCGCAGACTGGCCGTGATGTACAAATTTGGAACGTAGGCTACCCGCTCATAAAGCGGCGGACGAGTTCCTAGCCCTGCTGAGGGGACTCCGCGTAGGTGAGTCTTTTACGAACGATTTTGTTTCTGTGCTGAAGGATCAATGGAAGAGCAAAAACCGGGGACAGTACTGCTGTTGTTGAGACTCTGGGTAAAGAGTTGAAGGAAAAGCGGAGTTCGCTAGATAGGCTGATGATGAAATACATAAACGACGATCCGATGATCAGGGACTTCTTCCCGGTGATGAAGCGCAGATTGGAAGATGAGATCGCCACCTTGGAGGATAGGGTCGCTCAGTTCAGCCTTGCGAAAGCGACATTCGAGCAGGTGGTGGAATTCTCGAAGTCGCTCCTAGTGGATATCTCTGCTGCGTGGGAGATCGCAGACCTCGATCAGAAGCAGCGGGTTCAAAATGCGCTCTTTTTAGGTGGTCTAAAATACCACCCCAAAAACGGGATTTTGAACCCCGACAACGCTTCTCTTTTCTGTCAGTTAGATAATTTTTTGGGCGGAAAGATGGATTTGGTGGCGCTACCGGGAATCGAACCCATGTCTTGAGATTGAGAGTCTCATGAGATTTGACAGTCGAATCGCATCAAGGGTGGGAGAGCACGAACCTCCAGCTCTGCGGGCTTTTCGGCCAGATCTGTCATTGTCGCTCAAGCCGCGACACGAATCCCCTCGGGTTCGCTGCGTTTGCTTTTGCCGAGAATTAGGACCTGCAGGCGCACAATCTAGGTATGGAGAACCTCCAGGTTATCGATCCAATTCCATCTGTCGGGCATGTGACCGGTCCGTACCCCCACCGAGACCCCCACCCCCCTCCCCCTCGAAGTGGCCGATTTCCGGGGGCACTGTCGACCTGGTGGAAGAGATAAGTTATCCGTAATCAACAATATGACAGATATACCGGTTAACGACCCAGTTGCCTTAGTGGTAAACAGAAGCCCCTGAAAAATGCCCCTTTTCGTTGCTTTTGAGGGTGTTTTTGGCGAGTTCGACAAGAAAACGGGGCGTTTTTGAGCAGGCTACGGCGGAACGAGAGTTGGCGTTTCCCAGAGGCGCACCTCAAGTTGTCAGGAACTCTTGTACGCTATGCGTCCTTCGCTGATAGTCCAGCGGATTTTCCCTTGCATCGTCCAGCCGTCGAAAGGCGTATTGCGAGCCTTGGACAGGGTGTCCACGGCGTGGTAGGTCCATTCGGCCTTGGGGTCGAAGACCACCACATCGGCAAAGCTGCCCACGGCCAGGGTGCCTCGCCCTTTCAGATTCAGCAGCGCCGCAGGCTGTGCGCTCAGCAGGCTCAAAATGCGGCCCAGCGGCAGCTTCCACTCCCTGTGCAGCCAGCGCAGGCACAAGCCCAGCGCGGTCTCCAGGCCCGTGATGCCGTTGGGCGCATTCTCAAATTCGACTTCTTTTTCGTGTGTGGCGTGCGGCGCATGATCGGTGGCGATGGCGTCTACCACGCCGTCGAGAATGGCCTCGATCATGGCGTCGCGGTCGGCGGCCGAGCGCAGCGGTGGATTCATCTTGGCCTGCGTGTTGTACATGCCAACATGCTCGTCGCTCAGCAGGAAGTGGTGCGGCGCCACCTCGCAAGTCACGCGCAGGCCGTTGCGGCGGGCCTGGCGCACAGCGGCAATCGCCGCGGCCGTCGACGTGTGGGCCACGTGCAAATGAGCCCGTGCATCGCGTAGCTCGGTCACCAGGCGGATGTCGCGCTCCACCAGGCCGCTCTCGGCCTCCGGCGGCATGCCGCGCAGGCCCAGCTTGAATGACACCGCGCCCAGGTTCATGCAGGCGCCCTGAGTCATGCGCGTGTCTTCAGCGTGCTGGATTACGCTTAGCCCCACCCGAGCTGCGGCGGCGAGCGTTTCGCGCATCACCCCATCCTTCAGAATGGGGTGGCCATCATCCGTCACTGCAACGGCTCCCGCAGACTTGAGTGCGGCAAAATCGTTCAGCGCCTCGCCCTTTGACCCGCGTGTAGCCGCGGCAATGGGAAACACGCGAACAGCTGCTCCACGTTCCGGAGCCTGCATCCAGCGGGTGATTTCGGGCGAGTCGTTCACCGGGATGGTGTTGGGCATGGCGGCGACAGCGGTAAATCCCCCCGCAGCCGCGGCTGCAGTGCCCGTGGCGATGGTCTCCTTGTAGCCCTGGCCCGGCTCGCGAAGGTGGACGTGCATATCGATCAGCCCCGGCGCCACTGTCAGCCCTGTAGCGTCCAGTGTGGCCGTTTCATCTGTGTTCACCCCGTTCTGCAGCTTCAGCTTCCCCGGAGAAGCGATCTCCGCAACACGTCCGTCCTTGAGCAGAATGTCTTTGGGACCGTCTACGCCTGCCGCCGGATCAATCAGGTGGCCTCCACGAATCACAAGAGCCGTCATGCGCCGCCCCCCTTTCCGTCTGTCGCGAGGGCTCGTTCCACCACCGCCATGCGGATGGCCACCCCATTGCGCACCTGCTCCAGAATTGCCGATTGCGCGCCATCGGCTACGCCGGCCGTCAACTCAAGCCCTCGGATGATCGGCCCTGGGTGCAACACCACCGCGGAGGATGCTTGAGCTGCCAGCCGCTGGCCGGTGAGCTGGTAATTGGCCTTATATTGTTCGAGATCCAACTGCATTCCGGCCAGCCGCTCGGCCTGGATGCGCAGCATCATCACCACTTGCGACTGGCGCAGGGCGGCCTCCAGGCTGCGCTCTACCGCAATGTCCGGCCCTGCATTGGCGGCCAATTCCGGCAAGAGTTCCTTGGGCCCGCAAAGTACCACCCGTGCACCCAGCCGCGGAAGCAGCAGCATATTCGAGCGCGCCACGCGGCTATGCAGAATATCGCCGACGATGCTCACTGTAACTCCCGCCAGCGTTTCGGCGGTCACCGTTTTGATGCCCGGCCGCAGGTGCGTCAGGATTGTGCGCAGGTCAAGCAGAGCCTGCGTGGGATGCTCGTGCATGCCGTCACCGGCATTCAACACCGGCAGGCGGGTTGCCTCTTCCAGCAGCCACGCTGCTCCTGAAGAGTTGTGCCGCAGGATAATCGCCTCGGCCCCCAGCGCCCGCAGAGTAAGGCCGGTATCCTTCAGCGTTTCGCCCTTTTCAATGCTCGACGAAAGGCTTGAAACCAGCGTGGTGTCTGCACCCAGGCTCTTTGCGGCAAGTTCAAAACTGGTACGCGTACGCGTCGACGACTCGTAAAACAGCAGTGCCACGCGACGTTTTAACAGAATGCGGTCGCGGACCAGCGGATCCATATTCTCAAGGTCCGTTGCGCGGGCAAGAATGTGACTCACGGCCTCCAGCGTCAAGTCCTGAACCGAAAGCAGCGAGCCCGGATTGTACGGGAACGGCGATGGAGCAACTGGCGGTGGATGAAGTTGGCGACGAACAGGTGTTGCGCTTGCGTTCATACAATCCCACACCGGAGTCACGGGCCCCGGTCCGGTTCACAGTGATTACCAGGGCTCTCGGGGTCCTGGCGTACAGCGCGCGGGGATGCGCACCGGTTGAGAGACTTAATCCACCCGCTCGACCAGCAGAACCTGCTCGTCGTTATCGACTTCGTTGAACTTGACTTCAATGATTTCGCGGCTGCTCGTGGGCACCTGCCGGCCAACATAGGTGGCTTCGATGGGCAGCTCGCGGTGACCGCGGTCAATCAGCACGGCCAGTTGTACGCGTCGCGGCCTTCCATGGTCAAATAGCGCGTCCAGAGCCGCACGAACGGTGCGCCCGGTATAAAGAACGTCGTCGCACAGCACAACGTCGCGGCCATCGACGTCAAATCCGATTGCCCCTTCCTTGACCACTGGGCGAATGCCGGTCGTGGAAAGATCGTCGCGATAAAACTGAATATCAAGGACGCCCGTATCCACTGGGCGCTTCTCGATGCCGGAAATCAGCTTGCCCAGCCGCTCTGCAAGCGGAATGCCCCGGCGCTTGATACCAATAAGCGCCAGGTCTTCGCTGCCATTGCTCTTTTCCACAATCTGGTGGGCCAGGCGCACTAATGTGCGTTCAATCTCCGATGCGGACATCAGCCTTCCCTTGATGCGCAGGCTAGGCATGTTGGGCTCTTCGCTCATGGCTTCTTTCTCGCAGCTTATCTCTCGCAGGATGATACGAGGGTTGGCGGTTCGGGGCAACTGTGGAGAAGTGGAACAAAATTCAGAATCTAGTGTACCGCCCCGATTCGACGCCTGCGGGAGCCTGCGCCGACTGTTTCTACTGGGCCACCTCAATAGGGTTAACAGACCCTAAACCTCCGGCCGCCGGTTCCGCACCATCAGACGCGCGCCCAATGCACCGCCACCGGCAGCAAAGAACAGGAGGAACAAACAATTGCTGGCAAATCCGAAGACCTCAATCCCGGCGTGACCCCACGGTGACAGCATCCATGCCTTCTGCACCTCTGCTTCAGCGGCGTCCGACACGCCCATCTGGGATGCCAACTGTTGCGTCATTTGCTGGCTCTGGTCCACCCGGTTCTTCCATTCCGTGTCAATCTGGCTTGACTGGTGAAGAACAAAACGATCCACAAACAGCGCGCCGCCACTGATGCCGAATGCCAGCCAGCCAGCCAGCAACCCTGTCACCAGCCCAATGCGGGCGCCGGCGCCAATCGTGATCCACGCTGGCCGTTGAGTGCGTAGATAAAGGGCCACAGCCCACGCCGCCGCTGCAGCCATCCAGAACAATCCTAGAACCCCCACCGGCGAAAGCCCGCTTGAGAGCAGCCCCGCGGGAACCGCCAGCATCAGGGCTGCACGCATGGCCGGCTTCCAATCCACCATGCTTGCATCCCTCGTCGCCTCTTGCCAACGCTCTGGTTGGTCCTGCCCTGCCGCGTCGTCCACCGTGTAGACCAATTGTGGTAGTCCGCAAGCCGGGCAGTAGCAGTTCTCGGCCAGAATGGCCTGGTGGCAGCGATTGCAAGTAATTTCCATACCTAATTAGAGCCTACCCCATTTTCGCGCCTACAGCGGTCTCACAATTGCTGTATGCCGAAACCGCTACTGCAGAGTGGCGGCTTCCTTAAGAAAATGCCACCTTGCACCGAGTTGGAGGAGGCATGTGAATTGTGGGACGGCTTCGAGGTCAGCTGCGAGGCCTTGCTGTGCAATTCTCTCGCTCGGAGCCGCATCATGAAGTGTGGATTGGAAACGTTAAGTACCGATTAGCTCACTATTTGAGTCGATTACCGTGCTGAAGTCGGGCGCCGTTTCTCACGCCTTCAGAGCCCTCTACGGTTTCTTCCCGTTCGTTCTTCGGTTTCCGCGCCGGGGAAGCTTCAAGGCCCACGGCAGTGGCCCATGCGTCCGGTCCTGGCAAACGCGGCACCGCACGGGGTATTGCAGCGCGAATAGTCGAATAAAGTCCGACCGTCTGAACTGAGAGGCGCGAAAGTCTGAAGATCCGCAGTTTTCGCAAGTCATTGACATCTCATGCTCCAAGGCCGACACGCCAAGTGAGTTGCCTTGAAATTCGGTGGCACGTTTGCGGGACAAAACAGACGAATTGTTCTTATCGCGACAGAATGAAACCCGCTAGAACCGGCGAGTCTCTGAAATTAGTGTGACACAGAGAGCGGCGATTTACTTTAAGAAATAGCGTAAAAGCCGACGCCGTGCGGCCCACCTTAGACTGCGAAATCCGTGTCTTGCCAGCCCGTTTCTTCATCTTGCTAAAGAATAGATGTAGCCCCGGCAAGCCGTGCTGCCACAATAGCTTCGGCGGTCACCACAACCTCGTCCAGGGTCATGCGAGTTGAATCAATCAGGACCGCGTCGGGAGCCGCCTTCAGCGGCGAGTCGGTGCGGTTCCGATCCCGTTCGTCCCGGGCGCGTAATTCGCCGATCACTTCTTCCGGCTGCACTACAGACTTGGGACCAAGTTGGTCGAATCGCCTCATACCCCGCACTTCCGGAGCAGCATCCAGAAAGATCTTTACGTCCGCGTCCGGAAAGACCACGGTGCCGATATCGCGTCCCTCCATGACCACCCCGCCATAGGCGCCCATGTCCTGTTGTAGCCGCACCATCCAAGCGCGAATTGCTGGAAAGACGCTCACTCGCGACGCGGCGTCGGTCACAGTCGGGTTACGGATTAAACCCGTCACGTCTTCACCGTCGACCAGAACGCGGTTTTCCTCGTTGCCCGGTTCAAGGTTTATTGAGGTTTCCGCAGCCAGCGCTTCCAGACCTGCGATTTCGGTCAAAGGGATTTCCGCGCGCAGCGCCTTAAGCGCAAAGGCGCGATACATGGCACCCGTCTCAAGATTCAGTAGCCCGAAACGCCGCGCAAGACGCCGAGCGACGGTGCTCTTACCCGCGCCGGCCGGACCATCAATGGCGATCACGAATTTCCGGGGAGGGGGATGCGCGGGACTTGCTTCCAGGCTCATCCGCGCTTCTTCGTTCCCTGCTTGGCACGGTTGGTATAGCCAAAGCGTTTATCGTTTCCGCCTGCGGCACCGGCTGTTAACGCCGGCTTGCGGCTGCCGGATTTCGGCCGGGCGTTGGAACGGGAATCCTTGCGGACAAGCCCTGAATTGCGCCCGTTCGTGCCAGACCTGGCCGCGGATTTCAAGCCCCCGGTATGGCCGTTGCGCTGGCCCAACACCGGTGCGGAGGATTTCGCGGTACGTGACGCAGTAGAGCCATTGGCCGGCCTGCTGACGCTGCCGTTCGGCCGGGTGGCTTTGCTGGAGCCAGCCTTCCCATGGGCGCCTTCGTGCTTGCCATTTGAACTCTTGGCCACGCCCTGACCCCAGCGCACGCCAGAGGCCGCGCGAGAACCGTTCTGTGAACGCGCTACCGAAGGCCGCGCTTCCCCTGCGCGCCGCGCCGGGCGGCTATCCCCGGTAGATTGCCCAGGTTTGCGATCACGGGAACGCCCGATGGTCCGGCCGAAGTGGGGCCGAGCCACGCCGGGCTTGACACTGGCAGAGGGCTTGCGGACAGGGGTCTTGGAAACGTGCGATTCGACAGGCTTGAGTGGTTCGGCCGGGGCCGGCGACGTCGCCGCAGGTTGTACCGGTTGAACTTCGGAAGCCTCTTCTTCGTGGTCAAAGTCCCGCGTAAAGTAGTTGGATGAGAGCATGGATGAACTAGCGTAGATGGTCGGTGCGGGGGTGAACTCAGGCAATGTGCCGGCAACATAGAAGTGCGGCGCGTGGCCCATTGAGATCGTGTGGACCTGTCGGGTGGCAACCAGGCCGCGAAGCACTTCGCGCACCTTGCTGCGCGCGGTCAGCGAAGCGAGGAACATTTCCACATCTTCCATGCTGGCCGCAATCACGGCCTGCAGGTAGATTGAGGCAAGCACAGAAATAGCTGTGACTTGCGATGTAGAAGCGCCTTCCGCAATGGCTTTCTGGAAACGATGGCGCAATAGCTGCCACTTGGAAGCCTGGCCGGGCGCTGAAATCACAGGAATGATCCGCAGCTGCTGCCAAAGCTCGGTAATGGCGCGCAGAACAGCTGATTCGCTCACTTCGCGGCCCAGTGCCTGTCTCAACTGCGAAATGGTGGCGTCGCCCGCTTCTAGTTGCTTGTAAGCCTGAACCGCCAATTGCGAAACCTGCCGCGATCCTGTCAGTTGGGGACTGCGCCGCCAGTCGCGGTCGCCCCGGAGCGCATACACGTAAGGAAGAACCCAGCTCGCAACAATGTAATCCGGCTGTTCGCCCGGCTGTCCCAGCAGGTTCAGCCTGACCACCACGTCATCCAGTTCCAGGCGCACCAGCAAATCCTCAGCCAGTGCGGTCTGTCGTGGATCGGGAGCAGCATCTCGCAGGCCTGCAACGGCTTCCACAAATGACGGTGCGACGGAGGACGAATACTGCCTCCTCGGCAGGAAGAGACACAGTCCCGTCTCCTCAATCCACGTCCGGGCTTCCTCTAAAGTAAGGGCCCCATTCCCATTCTGGCGCATCCTTTCGGCGCGCGCTGCTTCCAATTGCTCCGATGTCAAAGAAAAACCTCACTTCCAGGTTGGCGTTGACGCCGGGCAGCCCCGTCTCCTGAGAGTAGAGCTGCCGCCCCCATCTATTCTAAATGCGATTTAAATTCGATGGAAGGCCCGCTGGATCTCCTTCCAAGAATACAGCAAAGCTATTGGACGTCCGTGCGGGCAACTTGTTGGGTGCTCAGTCCTTGCAAGTTCTGACAATAGCCATTCCATTCGAATCGGGTCAAGAGGGGTATTTACCTTGATGGCAGAGTGGCAGGCAATCGACGCGGCAATCCGTGTACGCAAGGCCGTAAGGTCCTCATTTTGTTTAGGTTCATCTGAGTCGCCGCTGGATTGCTCGACCACTTCGGCCAGCATCCGCTCCAGAGCCGCCCCTTCCAGGCCCACGGGAGCCTCCTTCACCGCAAGTGTCTGAGGACCAAAGGGTTCGACCTCAAATCCATTGCGCTCCAATTCCTCCGCGATGCGCGCAAAAACTACCATCTGCCAAGGCTTCAACTCCACCAGAAGGGGCATCAGCAGCCGCTGTCGCTGCACCCGCTCCACCTTGCGATCATGCAGAATCTTCTCGAAAAGCACCCGTTCGTGCGCCACATGCTGATCGATGATCCAAAGGCCGTCTTCGCCGGTGGCCAGAATGAATGACTCTCGCAACTGGCCCAGCGGCCGAAGCGAACCTAGGTGGTTCAGGTTGGTGCTGGCCTGCTCGGCCTCCACCAAGGCTGCCTTCGCAGTCGCGTCCTGGATGTAAGTTGTTGCATCGGGATTATTCGATGAACAGTCTTCAGGCTGGTCCATTCCCGCAGGCTTGAACAGTGCTGCAGCCGCTTCGCCCCACAGGCGCTGGTCGAAGCCTTGGGTACTGGTGGAATCCGGATAAAAGGGTAGCCTGCCGGGGACGGGGGTGCGGGGCCGCGGAGTCAATTGGAACGGTGCGGCCTCGAACGCAGCAGTCTGTATATCAACCGGCTCGGAGTTCGGTCGCGGTGGATTGTCTGGTGAGCCCGGCAGGGGTGAAGCCGCTGTGGGCATCAGCGAAGGGCTGGCGGCAGGCGAGGAGCCCAGCGCAGCAAGAAAGCTGGCCGCTGGCCGGGCCTTTATCAGCGCTGTCCGCAGGCTGTCGCGGACAAAGTCGTGAACCAGGGATTGCTGCCGGAAGCGCACTTCGGTCTTGGCTGGGTGCACATTCACGTCGACTTCCTCGGGAGCCATTTCGAGAAACAGCAGAACCACCGGAAAGCTAGTGGGAGGAATCACGTTGCGATAGGCCTCGGTAATCGCATGCAACAATAGTCGATCGCGGATAAGGCGTTTATTTACAAATATATAGACAGAATTGCGGTTGAGCTTTTGCAGCTCCGGTTTGGAATAGAAGCCAGTCAGTCGCAAGGTACCCGGGTCGGGCCGGGGTTGGTCTGGATCCCGTTTCCAGGGTGGCGGCTCGGGCAGCCCCTGGTGTGCCAGCGGGGTCTCCGCGGCCAAGGGCAGCAATTGCGCCAGGGTGTCCTTGCCAAAAATCTGGTAAATTCTCTCGGCAGTCCGGGTTACGGGTGGGGCGGAGAGGATGGTGTGGGTGGCGGATTGTAGCTCAAAGTGCATCTCCGGGTGGACTAGCGCGTAGTGGGTCACCAAGGCTGTCACGTGAGCCAGTTCCGTGCTCTCGGCACGCAGGAATTTGCGGCGGGCCGGGGTGTTGAAGAAGAGATCGGCAACAGCAATGGTGGTGCCGTGGGGAAGAGCGGCATCGTCCACGCGGAGCATCTTGCCGCCGGCAATTTCGATCCGCGTTCCGGCGGCATCCTCCCCGGTCGCCGTCTCCAGGGTGACGCGGGCCACGGAGGCAATAGAGGGCAGCGCCTCGCCGCGAAAGCCGAGGGTGGCGATGGAGAGCAAGTCATCTGCGGTGCGCAGCTTGCTTGTGGCGTGGCGTTCGAAGGCCAGCAGAGCGTCGTCGCGGTTCATGCCCTGGCCGTCGTCGGCCACGCGCATCAACCGACGCCCCCCTGCCTCGACCTCAACCCGAATGCGGGTTGCACCGGCATCCAGGGCGTTCTCCAGTAACTCCTTGACTACCGAGGCAGGCCGGTCCACCACTTCGCCCGCGGCGATCTGGTTGGCAACCTGGTCAGGAAGAATGCGGATGCGGCCCATAAGGCTTAAGGGTAACGCAAAAGACAGTAGTCAGCTGTTAGCTTGCAGTTGTCGGTTCTTGGGGTCGAGATTCATGTGAGTAGTTGCAGCTGGAGCTAAAGAGTCTTCGTCGCGGCAAGATGGTAGAGGGTTAGGAGGCACAAAACGCACGCATCCAGCGACAAGAGATTCAGGAAATTTGGGGAGCGGCGAAAAGGGCTTTGCTGCAATCGAGGGGTAACCGTCGAACTACAAATGAGAGGCCTTGACCGGCAAAATCACATCTCAGTCCCAAGACGCATCTTGAGCCACTCGATCTGCTCGTCAGTGATTTTCGAGCTTATTGGCTTCTTCTGGGCTTTGAATCTTTCCAGCCCAGAGAGACCTTCGATAAGGCGCAGCGGCTCTGGAGGCTGTATCGCTGTGCGGCCTGTCGAGGTTTCAGGAATGTCGGTGCCTGGATCGTGTTCCTTTTGCATTGGGTCTTGCTCCTTGCGTTACTCGGGGTAGGCGTGAGTTTTGGTCCGATGTTGAATGTATACGCGAGGTTGCACCGCTATAGATGAGCAAAACAACACAAGTAGCCTAAAAACTCAGTTCTGTTCCAGTCCTGAGCGGGTGGGTTTGCCAGGGGTGTCCGGCAGAAAAAAACAAAATGCCGCGCGGGGCGGCATTCTGGTGTGACTGAGAAGGTGGGGATGCTTAGAGTCTGTCAAAAAAACTCGAAGGCAACGCCGGTGCGGGAACAGGGGGCCGACATCAGGGAGGAGCAGCGAGCAGCACGGCGACAGTCCCCGGTCCGTACCTCACCGGAGATATCCCCCTCCCCCTATTCTGTAAGTAAATTATTTCTTTTCATGCATTTAGAGTAGGGGTTGCGCTGCAAAATACTGATTCCGCAGGCGTTAGCCACAGGATATAGACATCAAAGGAGTTATGCCGCATTTTCGGGGTGCGGTGGACAGTTTGTTTCCCAAATTCACGAAGACAAATACTCTATCGCGCCTGCCGGTGCGCAGCTGCCGGATGCGTGGGTCGACTGGTGATGCTCCCCGCTCTGGCTGTCGACCTCTGGATACTCCATTCGAATTCCATTATGCGCCGCGAGCAGATAATTCTCTGCAAGAGGGCAGCCATTCTCAGGAATCGAAGGGGAGAACATCTCCGGACGAAGTGGAGTATTCGGCGCTGCTCGTTTCTGGACAGGTTCTTAGATGCCCATGCCGAATTCGCTCGTCTGGCGCTCGTCGGCGCTGGAGTAGAAGTCGTAGGGGGTGCGGCGCTTGAACTTGTAGCGGCTGCGGAGCTCGCGGCCCACGAAAATGCCCAGCGCGGCCAGAGCCATTCCAACCGAGAACCAGCCGATGACCCGCAGAGTCATGCTCTCGTTGGGTTCTTCAACGGGGATGAGGGGTTCGGGTTCGGTCGACATGAGCGGCACAGCCTCCTGCGGACATGATAGCGCAACTTTGTTAAGACGCGTCGCGGAGCAGGATCGTGAGCCTGACACTTTGGTTTAGCGGGTCCGCTCTATCTGTGCTTGCCATTTGGCCTTTTCCGATTCGGGAAGAAAGCTGGCTTCGATGGAGTTGGCCGCCAACTGGCGCAGTTCCTGGCGCGTAAAACCCTGAATGCTATGAGCCAGCAGATACTCGTTGGCCAGGTCGGAGCCAAAAAATGCGGGGTCGTCGGAGTTGAGTGTGACCAGTAAGCCGGCATCGAAGTAGCGCCGCAGGGGGTGAACGGCAAACGATGGGCAGACTCCCGTGCGCACGTTGGAAGTGGGGTTGAGTTCGAGGGGAATGCGACGCTCTTTCAGATCCTGCAGGAGGTAGAAGTCCTGGATCACGGAGAGAGCGTGGCCAATGCGCTCGGAGCCGATGCTGAGGGCTTCGCGAATAGCTTCAGGGCCGGTGGTTTCGCCGGCATGGTTGGTCAGGCGCAGGCCCGCCCGGGCGGCCTCGGCGTAGACATCGCGGAAGGGCGCAGAACCGGCGCGGCGCTCGTCGCCGCCCAGGCCGATACCGATGATGGAAGGGTGAGCGGGGCGCAGTTCGGCAGCCTTGCGGAAAACCCGTTCGGCCTCTTCGACCGTGAAGTGGCGGACAGCGTCGAAGATCCAGTAGATTGAGAGGCCGAGTTCGCTCTGGGCACGTATGCGGGCGCGTTCGAGAGCGGCAAAGATGGGTTCGAATGCGGCTGGATCGTGGTTGCGCCACATGTAGATGACGCCGACCGAGATGAAGACCTCGGCGTGCACTACGCCCTGCGCGGCAAGCCGCTGCATCATGCGCCAGGCAGCCAGTTCGTAGTCCGCAGGCTGGGTGAGATGCCGCGTGACGGCCTTGAAGGCCTCAATGAACCCAGTGAAGTCGCTGAAGTGGTAAAGGGCGTCGGCCTCGGCGGGGGTGAGGGGCTTATCGCCGTGGAGGGCGCTGAGTTCCACCAGCGTGGAGGGAAGGATGGTTCCCTCAAGATGCAGATGCAACTCGGCTTTAGGAAGACGGCGGATGAAGTTTTCCATGCGGAAGAGCATAGGGTCAGCGGAGATTCGCAAACTCCGAACGGTGTCGGCTGTAGAAGAAGTAGATCAAGAGTCCAGCGAGGAGCCAGGCAAAGAAGGCCATCCACGTCATGACCTCGAGCCCCATCATCAGTACGATGCAGAAGATGATGCTGAGCACGGGAAAGAGCGGCCCGAATGGGGCGCGGAAACTGCGTGGCCGTTGTGGCTCACGATAGCGCAGGATGAGCACGGCGATAGAGACGAGGACGAAGGCGAACAAGGTGCCAATGTTGGACAAGTTGGAAACCGTGCCGATATCGAGCAGCCCGGCGGGAATGCCCACCACGAATCCAGCCACCCAGGTGGCGACGGCAGGCGTACGGAACTTCGGATGGATGCGGCTGAAGAGAGTAGGCAGCAAACCGTCGCGAGACATGGCGAACCACACACGCGCCTGGCCGAGTTGGAAGACCAGGATGGAGGAGACCATGCCCAGCATGGCGCCGATCAGGACAAAAAGCCGTACCCAGTGCAGGCTGCCTCCGCCGGGCATCAGCGAGAGGCGCTTGAGGGCGTTGACCACTGGCGCCGCATCGCCCATGACCGACTGCCAGGGGACGATCCCACTGAGGACTATGGCCACGCCCCCGTAGAGCAGGGTGCAAGCCACGAGGGTCATGAGGATGCCGAAGGGCAGATCACGCTGCGGATTTTTGCACTCCTCGGCGGCGGTGGAGACCGAGTCGAACCCGATGTAGGTGAAGAAGATGATGGAGCCGCCGGTGAGTACGCCGGTCCAGCCGTTGGGCATGAAGGGGTGCCAGTAGTGGGGCTTGACGAAGCTGGCGGCAGCGCAGATGAAGACCAGGATGGCTGCGATCTTGACCATCACCAGAATATTGTTGGTGCGGGCGGACTCGCGAATGCCGCGGACGAGGATGACGGTAAGAAGCATTACCACAAGGAACGCGGGAATGTTGAAGCCGAAGTGCCAGCCGGATGCGTAGAGATCGTTGCCTGCCAGGTCCTGAAGGCCGGTGGGCAGATACGCGGGCGAGATCCATTGCGCGGGTGGATGGAAACCAAACCAGTCCAGCAGGTCGACGATGTGAGCCGACAGGCCCACACTGACGCTCATGTTGCTGAAGGCGTACTCCAGAATCAGGTCCCAGCCGATGATCCAGGCCACCAGTTCGCCGAGGGTGGCGTAGGTATAGGTGTAGGCCGACCCTGCAATGGGAATCATGGACGCGAGTTCGGCGTAACAAAGGCCCGTGAAGACGCAGACGATGGCTACCAGAACCAGTGAAAGGGCCAGCGCCGGTCCGGCTCCGGGGCGGCCTGCAAGGGCTGTGTGGTGGAGGAGGTAATGGAGCAGGGGCGTGTCGCGGATGTTGGGGACGTCGAACTTTTGTCCGGCCATGGCGGTGCCGATGACCGTGAAGATGCCCGAGCCAATGACAGCGCCTATGCCCAGCGCGGTCAACGACCACGGGCCGAGGGATTTCTTTAGGGAGTGTTCCGGGTCCTCCGAGTCGCGGATTAGCTTATCGATGGACTTGCGGGCGAGCAGTTGACTGGGCAGCGCAGTTCTCCTGATCCTGTCGATCGCGGGGTCCTCAAGAGGACTTCCCCCGGGTTTCGGTTCAGAACGCCTTCGCCGCAGTCTACAGGTTGAGGATTCCCCGGTGGAACACTTTCCCGTGCAGTCTTGGTTCGGGCAGATGAGCGAATGAGAGCAAGCTCAAGGGGAGGGTGAAGTAGGGAGCCGAGCCAGACACGCTTTAGAAAAGGCCGGTCCGGCTCCCCGTTCGAATGCTGCTGTAGCCGGTTACCGCTTGGACTGGCCGCGTGCGAGCTTCTTTAGTTTCTTCTTGTTGGAGCCGCGCGGGGTGGTCCGCTTCGCCTTGGGAGCGGCCTTTTTGCGGGCGGCGCGCTTGATCTTCTTGCGTTCCACCTTGTCTTCAATCTTGGTCGTGTCTGCCACTGCTAACCTCTTTCGCTGCAATCTCTTCAGGGTTTCCCGGCAAGCGGGTCGATGTGACCTCTATGGTAACAGGGTTTGCGCGCGCGCGAAAGCGGCGGCAGGATAGAAACCCGCGTAAAAAGCGGCGTTTCACCTGTTTCCAGCGTACAATTGAGCTAGAGACGAATTTAGAAAAGATAAGCCTGCTCGGCTTCGGCCGTTCCACCGCTCCTGACGAGCTCCGTAGCACACGCTGCAATCACATGTTGACAGTACCTGTTGACCGGAGTTAGTCATGCGTTCTGATCAAATCCATCGCGCACTTGCGCAGGGGATGAACCGCTTTGAGATGTGCCAGCTTGTGGCCAAAGGCGTCAAGGCCACGCACAAGACAGGCGGGCGCTTCGAAGACACAATTAATAGCGCACTCGATTTTCTGGGCACCCATGAAACGACCCAGGCGTCGATGCATACTCCCCCTCCGCAAAGCGGAGAAAAGTCACTGAAGCCAGCGGCATAAGCCCGCGGGAAAGAACGCAAACGCAGAAAAGGGACGGCAGATTTGCCGTCCCTTTTCTATTTGATTCCAAGCTTTCCGGTTGATGCTTAGACGACCTGGACGTTCTCAGCCTGCCAGCCCTTGGGACCCTTGGTCACATTGAACTGAACCTTCTGGCCCTCTTGCAGTGAACGGAAGCCGTTCGACTGGATGGCGGTGTGATGAACGAAGACGTCTTCGCCGTTTTCACGGCTCAGAAATCCAAAACCCTTGGCGTCATTGAACCACTTGACTGTGCCTGTTTCCATGATGTTGCTCCTTGATGTGGTGCTGATTTACCGCGAACGCAATGTGGAAGTGTTTGCGTGTAGAGCGGTAACTCGGAACAGGCAAGGACTTCTAATCGAATTCTACGATTACATTGAGTATAGCACGGTTTGGACTTACAGCCCGGATATCTGAAGGCGCAGGGGCAGCGGGCTGCAAAACGGAACCCGGAAGCGAGGGCCCAGGACGAGCCAGGCAGGACAGGGTAAACTCGTTCTTTCTGGGCTGGGGGTGTGCGTTGCCGAACGACAGCAGCCGTGTCCTGGTCATCAATCCCGGATCGACCTCCACAAAGCTCGGAGTGTTTACCCGGGGTGGTGCGGAGTGGGTGAGCACCATCCGGCATGGCGACGAGGAACTGGAGCAGTTCCGCGGGCACTCCGCACTGGCGCAACTGGAATTCCGCGCAGGACAAATCCGTAACAAACTTGAGGCGGCAGGGCACGATCTGCGCGGCTTTGCGGCGATGGCCGGGCGTGGCGGGCTGCTGCCGCCGATGCAATGTGGCACCTACCTGGTGGACGACGCGATGGTGGAGGAACTTCGCCTGGCACGCCGTGGAGAGCATGCCTGCAACCTGGGCGCGGTGCTGGCGCTGAAGTTTGCCCGCGCGGCCGGTGTGAACGCCTACATTGTCGACCCCGTGACAGTGGACGAATGGGAGCCGTGCGCGCGGCTCTCCGGCTCTCCGCTGACGCCGCGCTCCAGCATCGGCCATGCGCTGAACATCAAAGCCGTGGCGCGGCGGTTTGCGCGCGAACGGCAAACGAGGTACGAGGCGCTGCGGCTGCTTGTGATTCACCTGGGCAGCGGCATCACCGTCTCCGCCCACCGCGACGGAAGAATGATCGACAACAACACACCCCAGGAAGGCCCTTTTGGTCCCGACCGCACCGGATGGCTGCCGGTGCAGGAACTGGTGAAGCTGTGCTGCAGCGGCATCTACAACGAGAAACAACTCGACCGCATGATGTTCGGCGAAGGCGGGCTCTATGCCTACCTGGGGACGCGGGACCTCGAGGAAGTGGAGCGCCGCATCGATCAAGGAGACGACGAAGCTCGAGCGGTCTTCGAGGCCATGGTCTACCAGGTGGCCAAAGAAGCCGGCGGCATGGCCGCGGTGCTGAAGGGCAAAGTGGATGCCGTGCTGCTGACCGGCGGTATGGCCCATTCAGAGAGAGTGGTGAGCCTGCTGCGCGGCTACCTGGAGTGGATTGCGCCTATCACTGTCTATCCCGGTGAAGATGAATTGCAGGCCCTGGCCGAAGGGGTTTTCAGAGTCCTGGACGGTGAGGAGCAAGCCAAGCGGCTGAAGCGCGATGAAACGCAGGTGAGGGGCGGCAGGGAAGCTCTGGTGATTGGGCTGGAATGATGGAAACGGGCGGGGAAGTCGAGGTTTGTGTCCGCTAGATTTTCTGCAGGTTGGCGAACTTCTCCATCAGCTTCTTCATTCCGTGGCGGGCAAACATCACGGTGAGCTTGGCGTCTTCGCCGTCGCCCTCACGGATCAGCACGGTGCCGTCTCCATACTTCGCGTGGCGTACACGCTGGCCCTTCCTGAGGCCGCTCGCGCCAGTGGATTCCGGCAAGTCCATGGCAGGCCGACCAAAGGCCGGGCGGGCGAGAGAGCCCGGCTTGCCCCCGAAGAAGCGAGCGATGTTGTCGATGGAGTGCTCGTCGTGCGGCGCGGGGGATTCCACGCTCTTGCCTGTTGGAACCGAGGCGTGCGGATGGAGGCGCGGAGCTTCCTGACTTTCGTCTTCGTAGTTGTAGTGGCGGCCTTCAAATTCGCCGGAATGGGTGGGGCGGCGGCGTGAGGCGTAGCTGCCGCCATAGGCGGGAGTAGACCACGCTGGAGAGCGGCCGCCCAGGTTCTCGATCAGTGGGCTGGGGACCTCTTCGAGGAAGCGGGAAGGGATGCTCATCTCCGGGGCGTCGTTGCCGTAGCGGCGGCGATAGTGGGCGCGGGTCAGGATGAGGGTGTTCATGGCGCGGGTCATGCCCACGTAGCAGAGGCGGCGCTCCTCCTCCAGTTCGTCGGGGTTGTTGAGCGTGCGGGAGTGAGGAAAGAGCCCCTCTTCGAGGCCGGCAAGGAAGACGAGCGGAAACTCCAGTCCCTTGGCGGCATGCAGGGTCATGAGGGTAACGCGCGCGTCAGGATCGAACTGATCGGTGTCCGAGGCCAGTGCGGCGTGGTCGAGGAACTCCGCCAGGGTTTCGCCGCGGGCTTCAGCGTCGTGGGCGGCGTTGGCCAGTTCCTTCAGGTTCTCAATGCGGCTGAAGGCCTCCGGCGAGCCTTCGGTTTCGAGCGCCTTGATGTAGCCGGTGCGGTCAATGATGAATCGGATCAACTCCGGGAGGGTAGCGGCGTCGCCTGGCTTCCTGAAGGCATTCTCCCGGCCTTCTTTGTCTTTCACAAGATCTTCGGCGGGCTGAGAATCGGGCTTGGCCGCTTTCCCAGATCCCAAAGGCGATGCCTGGGGTGCCGGCTGTTTCGAATGTTTTGGCATTTTCAGGAAAGGACGGACGGGTTGCGCGGCAAAGGGTGAGAAATGGCTGGCGTCCAGCAGAGGAATCTGGGGGTGGTCGGGGCCTCCAAAGTCGAAGCTGGCCGCGGACTCGGCGCTGGCTGCGTCGGATGTGGCCGCACCGAAGGCGAAGTCAGTATCGGCTTCCTGATCGTTGTTTGGATCTGCGGCCACATCGGCGGAGAGTTTGCCGGCAAAGTCGGGGTCCATCATGGCCTGGGCGTCGAGGATGAGTTGGCGGAAGGAGTCGAGAGCCATCAGGGCGCGGGTGGGGATGAGGCGGTTGGCGATGGCGGCGGAGAGAGCATCCCAGGTGGATGAGCCGGTCTCAAGAGCCAGGCGCTCCAGGGTTTCGAGGGTGGTCTTGCCGATGCCGCGGGTGGGAGTATTGATGACTCGCTGCAGGGCCATGGAGTCATGGGGGTTGCGCACCATGCGCAGATAGCCCAGCAGGTCCTTGATCTCAGCGCGCTCATAGAAGCTGAAGCCGCCCACCATGGTGTAGCTGATGTTGTAGCGGCGCAGCGCCTCCTCGACCAAGCGGGACTGGGAGTTGGTGCGGTAAAGCACAGCTGCTCTGCGGTCCTGGGTTTCGGCCGAGGCCGCTTCACCCAGGAATTTCTGTATGCGGTCGGCAATGAAGAGCGCCTCGTTTTCGCCGTCGGGGGCCTCGTAGTAGCCGATCAGCGAACCGCCCTGGCGGTCGGTCCAGAGCTTCTTTCCCTTGCGGCGGAGGTTGTGGGCAACGACCGCGCCGGCGGCTTCAAGGATGATCTGGGTGGAGCGGTAATTCTGCTCCAGGCGGACGATGCGAGCCTGGGGAAAGTCCTGCTCGAATTCGAGGATATTGCGGATATCGGCGCCGCGCCAGGAGTAGATGCTCTGGTCCTCGTCGCCCACCGCGCAAACGTTTTTCTGCTCGCCGGCCAACAACTTCATCAACTCGTATTGGGGGCGGTTGGTGTCCTGGTACTCGTCAACCAGCAGATATCGATAGCGGCGCTGGTAGCGTTCGCGGACCTCGGACGAGACTTTGAGCAGGCGGGCAGCTTCCAGCAACAGATCGTCGAAGTCGAGAGCATTGTTCTTGCGCAGTTCGGCCTTGTAACCCTGGTAGATATGGGCGATGCGCTCGCTGTTTGGATCCTTTGAGCCCAGGTAATATTCCTGGGGATCGACCATGTGGTTCTTGGCCCAGGAGATGCGGCCCAACACTGTACGCGGGGTGAGTTGTTTGGTGTCGAGGCCCATGCGCCGCATGACCTGCTTGACGATCGCCTGCTGATCGTTTTCGTCGTAGATGGCGAAATCGCGGGTGAGGCCGTCCTTGCCTACTTTGAGGGCCTCGATGTCCCGGCGGAGAATGCGCACGCAGAGGGAGTGGAAGGTGGAGATGAGGGGCTTGGCCAGGGACGAGTGCTCGAGCAGCCGGTCGACGCGCTCGGCCATCTCGCTGGCGGCCTTGTTGGTGAAGGTCACAGCCAGGATGGAGTCCGGTGCGACGCCCTTCTGGCGAATGAGCCAGGCGATGCGGCTGGTGATCACGCGGGTTTTGCCCGAGCCGGCTCCGGCCAGGATGAGTAAAGGGCCTTCGGTGGCCTCAACGGCGGCGCGCTGTTCGGGATTCAAATTGGAGAGTTGCGGCTGCACGGGGCAAGTCCGAGTGGGAAGGGTCCTGTGTCTAGTGTACCGTTCGCGGCGGCCGGGAACGGGCATGGCATGGAACGAGCCGCATTGGCAGCTCAGGGCTTGACACTGAGAGCCGCCCAGAGCAGATCGACCAGGAACCCGGCTTCTTCGCTCAACGTGGTTTCCGTGGGCCCGACCAGGCGGCGCACAATGGCGCCGCGCGCCAGATCGGCGGTTGCCCAGGCGATCTTCTCAGAAGGCACCCTGCGTACCTCGCCCTGGCTGGCGGCGCGGTCGATGGCCGCGGCGAGATGGAGCACCGGCTCGCGAAGCCAGTCGCGGTACTGCGTGCGGGTAAACGACAGGCCCGCGGCGTGGGTATCCATAATGCGAAAGAATTCCCGGTTGACTTCCGCTCTCTCAAGGCGTGCGAGGATGAACTCCCGGATCTTTTCTTTCAAATTCGGAGCCGCATCGATGCGCCGCAGGGTGTCGGCTTTGAGTGCTTCCATGTCGTGGTGCAGCAGCGCCTTGTAGATTTCCTTTTTGGAACCGAAGTAGAGATAGAGGGTACCTTTGGCGAGCCCTGCTTCGGCGGCGATGTCGTCCATGATTCCGTCGGCGAATCCTTTGTGCGCGAAGACCTTGCGGGCGGCGTCGAGGATAGCCCGGCGGCGGAATTCAGTGACGACCTGTTGCTTGGTTTTCATTGGCAACCCTTTGCACCATCGGCAGGGAGACGCGGCCGGCTGGTCTGCGGTGACCGGCGGCACGCCAACCCAGGTTGACCCAATCGTACAATAAAATGACTATATGGTCATCACGAAATGGAGAAGTTCATCGTCGCGTGAATGCATGGCGCATTCGACGAGGCGGTACGTGTGAGCGATGCCCCGCCAATTCCGGGCGCAGAACCGGCGCATTGGACGCCTTCCGCCAATCCCTGGGCCATCGCGGCGGCGGTGATGACGGCCACATTCATGGTGGTGCTTGACTCCTCGGTGGCCAACGTTGCCCTGCCGCACATTGCCGGAAACCTCTCCGCCTCGACAGACGAAGCCACGTGGGTGCTGACGAGCTACCTGGTTTCGAATGCCATCATGCTTCCGGCCACAAGCTGGATTACGCGACGGATAGGGCGTAAGCGGCTGCTGATGCTCTCGATCATGCTGTTTACGGGCGCGTCGATGCTGTGCGGCATGGCGATCAATATGCCCATGCTGATCATGGCCCGCATTCTGCAGGGGGTCGGCGGCGGCGGGATGCAGCCGCTGGCACAGTCGATTCTGCTGGAGAGCTTTCCGCCCAGCCAGCATGCAAAAGCGATGGCCGTTTACGGCATGGGGATCGTGGTCGCTCCGGTGATCGGTCCCACGCTGGGCGGGTGGATTACCGACAGTTACTCCTGGCGCTGGATCTTCTATATCAATCTGCCGGTGGGAATACTGGCTCTGTTCCTGGCCAGCATCTTTGTGGAAGATCCGCCCTATCTGAAGGCGGCCTTCAAGGGAAGCATCGATTCGCTGGGCTTTGGGCTGATGGCCGTATGGCTCGGCACGCTGCAACTGGTGCTGGATAAAGGCCAGGAGGCGGATTGGTTTGGCGCGGACTGGATCCGGTGGACCGCAGTTGTGTCCGTGGTGGCGCTGGTCGCCTTTGTGGCGCGGGAGCTGAAGTGCAATGAGCCGATCGTGCAGTTGCGCATTCTGTTGAACCGCAACTTCGCAGTGGGCGCGCTGATCACGGGACTGTACGGGTTTGTCTTGTATAGTTCCACGGCTCTGTTGCCGTTGTTTCTGCAGACGCTGTTGGGTTATCCGGCGCTGGACAGCGGATTGGCGGTGAGCCCGAGGGGCATCGGCTCAATGGTTTCCATGGTGGTGGCCGGCGCGCTGGCCGAACACATGGACGCGCGCCTGATGTTGATGGTGGGGTTCTTGATTCTGGGAGTCTCGACCCTGATGCTGGGGAATGTGAACCTGGGCATTGCGATGACATCGGTAGTGGTGCCTAACTTGTTGAACGGGTTCGCGGGCGGGTTCATCTTTGTGCCGCTGACCACGCTGACCATGGGCAAATTGCGCAAGCGGGAGATTGGCAACGCCGCGGGCATCTACAACCTGGTGCGCAACATTGGCGGCAGCGTGGGCATTGCCAGTGCGACCACGTTGCTGGTTCGCCGATCGCAGGTGCATCAGAACTACCTGGCGGCACATTTGACGGCGACAGACACCGCGAGCGCCGGGATGGCACAGGGTTTGGCGGCAAAGCTCTCGCTGGCCGGGGCGGACTCCTACACGGCGCACCACAAGGCGCTGGGAGCGATCTACGAGATGGTGCAGCAGCAGGCATCACTGCTTTCATACATAGACAACTTTCGTCTGCTGGCGGTTCTCGCGTTCCTATGTTTGCCGCTGGCCGCGTTGTTCCGCCGGGCGCCAAGGCACGGCTGAGCGGCGGCAGTTCTGCGCAGCGCTATCCTGAATGCAGAATGATCTCATCGAAAAATTTGCAACGGCGCGTGGCCGTGTATTGCGGGTCGGCCAACGGGAACAATCCCGCGTTTCTAGTGGAGGCCGTAGCGCTGGGGAGGGCAATTTCCGGCGCGGGGCTAGGCATGGTGTACGGCGGAGCCAGCGTAGGGCTGATGGGCGCGGTGGCCGATGCGGCACTGGCCGGTGGGGCAGAGGTGATTGGGGTCCTGCCGGATGTGCTGGCGGGCAGCGAGATTGCCCACGGCGGGTTGACGCGGCTGGAGATGGTTGCCACCATGCACGAGCGCAAGGCGCGGATGGCGGAGCTGGCGGATGCCTTTCTGATGTTGCCGGGCGGCTACGGCACTCTGGACGAGATGATGGAGGCCGTGACCTGGGCGCAACTAGGACTGCACCACAAGCCTTGCATCCTGATCAACACGGCGGGCTATTGGGACGGGTTGATGCGATTTCTGGATACTGCCGTGATGGCGGGATTTCTGAAAGCGAAAAACCGGGAGTTGCTGGTGATGGCCGCGAGCGCGAGGGAAGCGATGGCGCTGGTAGCAAGCGAAAGATTCTTCGCGCGGTAGCTCTGTTCCAGTTACTTCCACGCATGGGTACTCCCACCTTGGTGCGGGGTTTCATCTCGCCGTCACTGAAGCAGGACTGGAAGTCGTGCTAGCATCACTCCAATTTGCAGAAAGCTCTACGAACCCCTTCTGTCTTCGTGTGCATAGTCGAGCAGTGCTCGATGGACCACAGCCTTTAACGGAGACCAGCGGTGGCGCGTGTTGATTGTGTCTCCTACACGCACATCCTGCAAATGGGGGCCGCAGGTTGAGTGACAAGCCGTCTTGGCAGTCACGCGACAGTTTACCCTTTTTGGCCCATAGGCCATGTACCCGGAAGGCGGTTCTTTTGGCTACGCAGGAACTCGCGCAATCTGCAGGCGTGGGAACAAACCGAACTTTGCGCCGTCCCCATGGCACCGCTTCGGTCCATCTGGATGCCCTGCGCGGCTTTGCTGCCTTTTCAGTGCTGCTGAATCACTGGCGCGATGCGCTCTTTGTGGATTATTCCCAGCTTTCGCACCCTAACCCCTTGGTTGCCGGTGCGTATCTTCTGGCGCGTCTTGGTCACCAATGGGTGATTGTCTTTTTTGTGTTGAGCGGTTACCTGGTCGGTGGCGGTGTTCTTCGTTCGGTGCGGGAGGGGCATTGGAGCTGGCGCGGCTATCTGTTCAAGCGCCTGACACGGCTCTATATTGTGTTGGTGCCTGCGCTGATCCTGGGTGGCGCCGTGGACTGGGCCGGCATGCATCTTCCGGGCACGGATGCGGTCTATGCCGGGAAAGCGGGCATGCACGACCTGATGACAGACGTGCACAGCACATTGAACCTGCCTACCCTGGCGGCCAACTTTGTCTTCCTGCAGACCGTTACACCCCCGGGCATGGGCGGACACGAGATTCCAACGCTGGGGTCCAACCGCCCCCTGTGGAGCTTGAGCAACGAATTCTGGTATTACCTGGCATTCCCTATGGCATTCCTCGCGCTACTGGGGGTGCGGTCATGGCCCGCGCGTGTGGGCCTGGGGCTGGGGGCGCTGGCATTGGGATGGTTCGTCGGGCTTCCCATCGTCCTGCTGGGCATTCCCTGGCTGCTGGGGGCGCTGATTCTTTACCTGCCAACCTTGCCGGTGCACAATCCATGGATGCGTGCCGCAGCCATTGCCCAGGCGATGGCCCTGGTAGGCGTTGGCCTGGTGATCGGCAAGTTCCACTACTCGCTGGCTGCAGATGTCTTGATTGGGGTACTGGTCACCCTCCTAATCTGGGTTACGTTGGACTGCGCCCCTGCATCGCTGCCCTCCTGGTATGTCTGGTTGTCGCAGAGGGCGGCACGCAGTTCCTACACACTTTATCTAATTCATGTGCCGGCGTTGATTTTCCTCAAGGCGTCGCTCCACCTGCCTCGCGCCTACCCGGCCGGACGTGCTTTGCTCGTCAACCTGGCAGTGCTGATCGGCATCGTGATTTACGCGCAACTTATCTATCTCGTATTCGAAAGAAACACCGATCGTCTGCGCAGTTGGCTCCGGCCTTATGTGATGGGCAACTCGCACCCGGCCTGATGGAGAGAGCGCGTGTCGCTTTCATACCGGGAAAGGCTGTCTGGCCTTTTGTCCCCAACTAACTGCGTCTGGCGCGGGTGCGTTGTAACTCGCGGTAGATCTCGCTTTTGGATTGGCCTAACTCGCGGGCGAGGCGCTTCAAGGCTTCCTTTTCGTCGATGCCGGATTCGGATTGCAAGCGGGCAATCTTGGCGGCAACGGATTCCGAGGTCCCCGGATCGGGACTTGAGACACCGGCAGCGTGGGCGGGCGCTTCCAACAGCAGGGTGAACTCGCCGCGAATGCGGTCGCGGGCGGCCAGATCGCGGCGCACCTCGGCCACGGTTCCGCGCAAAAACTCTTCGTGCATCTTAGTCAGCTCACGGGCTATCACAACGCGAAGGTCGGGGCCCCAGACGGATTCAAGGTCAGCGAGAGTGTCCACGATGCGGTGCGGGGCCTCGTAGAAGACCAGGGTGAGCGGAGTCTGGCGGGGTTGGGCTGCGAGTTGTTCAAGGCGCGTCCGGCGCGCTCCGGTTTTCTCCGGAAGAAATCCGATGAAATGAAATTCGCCGGCGGGCAGGCCGGAGGCGACCAGGGCGCTAAGGGCCGCGTTGGCGCCGGGTATGGGGACGACAGGCACTCCGGCCGCGATGGCCTCGGCGACCAGCCAGCCGCTGGGATCGCTGATGCCCGGCATGCCGGCGTCGGAGACCACGGCGATGCGTCCGCCTGACTTGAGCGCGGCAATGAGTTCGCCGGCGCGGTGGCCCTCGTTGTGCTCATGGCAGCTAATGGTCGGCGTGGTGATCTGGAAGTGGTTGAGCAGTTTTTGTGTCTGGCGGGTGTCTTCGCAGGCAATGCGGTCCACGTGCCGGAGCACCTCAAGGGCGCGCAGGGTGATGTCGCCCAGGTTGCCGATGGGGGTGGCTACCAGGTAGAGGCCGGGCGAGAGTGGAGCGTCTTGTGAGTCCATGGCAATCGTTCAACGTGGACGGCGAAATTCTGCCGGCTTCAAAAAAACGAAACGGGGCCGGCTATTTTTCGGCTTCCTGACGTTCCAAGCGGCGCTGTTCAGACAGGAGCGACATGGAGCTCATGAGGTTTTGCACGCTCACGATGCCTACCACGCGCCCGCCTTCAGTGACGGGAATGAGTGCGAGGCCGTGGCCGGCGGTGAGACGGCGGATGGTGGCTCCCAGTGTGTCTTCGGGGCGGGCCACCTGGAAAGCGCGCGACATGACCGACTGCACGTAGCCATTGCCGTCGCTGCGCAGGGCGTCCACAATGCGCTGGCGAGAGACGATGCCCACCAGCTCCGGCCCGCGGACGACGGGAAAATCCTCCTGCAGCGAGTGGACGCAACGGACCAGCGCGTCGGCCAGGGTGTCAGAAGGTGAGAGGGTGGCAAAGTCGGTGAGCATCACTTCGCGCATATGCACGGTGTCCACAACGGACTGGAAGAAGACGCCCTGATCTTCAATCTGCGCGCCGATCATGATGAAGAAGCCGGCGATGATGAGCCATGGGCTATGCAACAACATGCCGCCGATCATGGCGGCCAGGGCCAGCAATTGTCCCAGGCCTGTGGCGGCGCGGCCGGCGGGCATCAGGCCGTGCTTGCGCGCAAAGCTGCCCCGCAGCAGGCGCCCACCATCCAGAGGATAGGCAGGAAGCAGATGGAGCACGCCGAGGCCGAGTTGCATCCAAACCGTGCTGCGCAGCAGGTAGGCGGCGGTGATCCAAGGCTGGTCAAAGAGGTGGATGTTTCCACTCGCGCCCATAAACGCCGCGGCCAGCATGAAGGCGGTGACGATATTGGCCAGGGGGCCGGCAAACGCCATGGCAAACTGGCCGCCGCCCTGGTTGGAGTTTTCCTGGCTCTCGGGGTTGGCGTAGGCAAACAAGCCGCCGATGGGCAACAGCAGAACGGCACGTAACTTGAGGCCCAGCCATGCGGCCACCAGCAGGCGGGCGATCTCGCGCACCACCACCGCTCCCAGCAGGGCCATAAACAGGCCCAGACCGCGGGCCAAGGAGAAGGGACCGAGATCCGAGGCGCCAAGCACAAGGCATACGCCCGTCAACAGGGGGAAGAAAGCGTGGACGCGCAACTCCACGCCCATCCAGCGGCCCAGCGGGATTGACCAGCCTCGCATACATGAATTGTAGAGGCTGGGGCCAAATGCCGTTTGAGGTATGCTGGTTCGCGATGCGCATCATTGCAGGATCGCTTCGCCGCCGCACGCTGGAGGCTCCGGCGGGCCTCGCCACCCGGCCCACCAGCGACCGGATGCGCGAGACACTGTTCAACGTGCTGGCGCCTCGCATCGAGGGCGCGGTTTTTCTTGATCTGTACGCCGGGTCCGGTGCGGTGGGCATTGAGGCCGTGAGCCGCGGCGCAGCGCAAGTAGCGTTTGTTGAGCGGGCGCCCGCGGCACTGAAGGTTCTGCGTGCCAACCTGGCACAGCTGGGACTCACGGCGGGATTCCGCATCGAGTCCGCCAGTGTAGGAACGTATCTCCGCAAGGCGCGGGTGAACACTTCGATGGCGTTTGACGTCGTCTTTCTTGATCCACCGTACGATGCCGCGGAAGAGTACGCCGCGGCACTCGGCTTGCTGGGCGGAGCCGCAGCGGGTATGTTGGCAGGCGGCGCAGTGGTGATTGCCGAGCACCGCCGCAAAGAGCGCCTGGCAGAGTGCTACGGTAGGCTTGGACGTATGCGCCTGCTGGAACAGGGCGATGCGGCTCTGAGCTTTTACGCGCTGAGCGCGCAGACCGCGAATCGATAAGGATCGTGTTGGGATGAAAATCGGAAACGGCAGTTTGGTATGGGTGGTGGCGCTGGTTTGCGCCACGGGATTGCAGGCACAGAGCGCGGAGAAGTGGACCATCGGGCCGTTCGTGCGGCCCGCGACCGGCAACCCGGTGATTGCCCCGCGGCCGGAGTCGACGTTTACCGACCCGGTGCTGAAAGCTCCAGCACAGTGGGAGGCCCTGCATACGTTCAATCCCGCGGCCATTGTGCGAGACGGCAAAGTGGAGGTGCTCTACCGTGCCGAGGACAACTCGGGTCCGATGGAAATTGGCGGACACACCTCGCGTTTGGGACTGGCGGAGAGCAAGGACGGCGTCCACTTCAAGCGGCTTGCGGCGCCGGCCTTTTATCCGGCGGAGGACGACCAGAAGGCCCGCGAGTGGCCGGGTGGCGTGGAAGACCCGCGCATCGTGGAGTCGGAGGACGGCACCTACGTACTCACCTACACGCAATGGAACCGCACCACATATTCGGTGGGCATCGCCACTTCGCGAGACCTGACACATTGGACCAAGTATGGGCCCGCATTTCTGACCGCCGCCGGAGGCAAGTATGCCCACTTGAAATACAAATCGGCGGGGATTGTGACCGAGGTCAAAAAGGGCCGCTTGATCGCCACCAAAATCAACGGCAGGTACTGGATGTATTGGGGAGAAGGCGCCATCCACCTGGCCACATCGGATGACCTGATTCACTGGAACCCCGTGGAAGATATGCAGGGGAATGCGGTGGAGCTGCTGCGCCCGCGCCCCGGTCACTTTGACAGTACCTTCCCTGAGACTGGGCCGCCTCCGGTGATGACCGGCGCGGGGATTGTGGTGCTCTACAACGGGAAGAATGCAAACAGCGGCGGCGATCCGGAGTTGGGACCCGCTGCCTATGCCGCCGGGGAGGCGCTCTTCGATGCCAGTAATCCTGCCTACTTAAAAGGCCAGACGACGGGACCGGTGCTGAAACCTGAACTGCCCTATGAAAAGACCGGACAATACGCGGCTGGAACAACCTTTTCGGAGGGGTTGGTCTTCTTTCACAAGAAGTGGTTTCTCTACTACGGCTGTGCGGATTCTCTAGTGGGTGTGGCGACTGCGCCCAGGAAGTAGGGTGGTGCCTGGTTCCTTCTTCGAGCAGACGCGCAATGGCCAGCGCGTCCTGCGTGAGGTGGATCCGGGAAGCGTCGCTGCCCGCTTCTATACTTGCTTACTGAATTGAAGGAGAGTCTTCTCATGGCTGCAGTCTCAATCACATCCGTTCTGGAGTCACCGGACGCGAGTCTGCTGGGCGTGGCAACTCATGCGCCGGGACCTGCGGGAGCGCTGCCGTTGACGGCAGAGATGTTGCTGAAAGAGCCCTCGGGCAACCTGTTCGCCATGAGCCAGAACGCGGGAATGGGCTGGGAGACTACCCGCCTTCTGGATCCTGAATTCCTGATTCTGAGCACTCACGGCGGGCTGCGCGCAGAAGACGGGCGGCCCATTGCGCTGGGCTTTCATACCGGGCACTGGGAGGTGGGTCTGCTGGTGGCCGAGGCGGCGCGGGAGTTGAAAGCTCTGGGCGCAGTGCCCTTTGCCGGCGCCTGCACCGACCCCTGCGATGGGCGAACGCAGGGCACCACGGGGATGATGGATTCGCTGCCGTTTCGCAACGACGCGGCAATGGTGCTGCGCCGCCTGATGCGCTCCCTGCCCACGGGCAAAGGGGTGTTGGGCGTGGCCACCTGCGACAAGGGGCTGCCAGCCATGATGATGGCGCTGGCGTCGGCGGGAAAGATGCCGGCAGTGCTGGTTCCCGGCGGAGTGACGCTGCTGCCCGAGGCGGGCGAAGATGCGGCCAAAGCCCAAACGATAGGGGCGCGCTTTGCGCAGCAGCAGATCACGCTGGAGTATGCGGCCGAGGTAGGCTGCCGCACCTGCGCCACACCGGGCGGAGGATGCCAGTTTCTGGGCACCGCGGCTACCTCGCAGGTGGTGGCTGAGGCGCTGGGGCTGGCGTTGCCGCACACGGCGCTGTCTCCTTCCGGCCAGCCCATCTGGCTGGATGCCGCGCGGCGTTCAGCCAGAGCGCTGAAGCGCATGCACGAGTTGCGGATGGGCGTAGCCGACGTGCTGACCGCCGCGGCGCTGAAGAACGCCATGGTGGTGCACGCCGCCTTTGGCGGGTCAACGAACCTGGTGATGCATCTGCCCGCGGTGGCGTTTTCGGCGGGTTTGCGGCGGCCTACGGTGGAAGATTGGGCGGAGGTCAATCGCCTGGTGCCACGGCTGGTGGACGCGCTGCCGAATGGGCCGCGAAACTTCGCCACCGTACAGGTGTTTCTGGCTGGAGGCGTGGCGGAGGTGATGCTGCACCTGCGGCGTGCCGGTCTGCTGGACACGACAGTGAAGACAGTCAGTGGCGAGACACTGGGTGCGTGCCTGGACTGGTGGGAACAAAGCGAACGCCGCCGCGCATTGCGCCAGACACTGCAGCGGCAGGACGGTATCGACCCAGGCGATGTGATTATGACGCCGGACCGTGCACGCTCGCGGGGCTTGACGCCAACGGTATGTTTTCCCTTGGGCAACCTGGCGCCGGAGGGGTCGGTCATCAAGAGCACCTCCATCGATCCCGCGCTGATCGACGCGGCCAATGTGTACAAGCATCGCGGGCCAGCCAGAGTTTTCATCACGGAAACGGCGGCAGTGGAGGCGATCAAGAACGGCAGCATTGGGCAGGGCGACGTGATCGTGCTCATCTGCGGCGGTCCCAAGGGCGCGGGCATGGAGGAGACGTACCAGGTGACGGGCGCTCTGAAACAGCTTGCACACTGCAAACACGTCGCCGTACTCACGGACGCGCGCTTCAGCGGCGTTTCCACGGGGGCATGCATCGGCCACATATCGCCGGAGGCGCTGGCCGGAGGGCCAATCGGAAAGGTTCTGGAGGGCGACCTGATCGAGATCGTCATCGACCGCGAGAAGCTGACCGGGTCTGTGAACCTGGTGGGCGACGCGGAGGGCGAGTTTAGCGCGGAAGAGGGCCGGCGGCGTCTGCAGAAGCGCGTGCCGCGTCCCGACCTGCGCCCGCACCCCGGGTTGCCCGACGACACGCGTTTGTGGGCCGCGCTGGTGCAGGCCAGCGGAGGAGTGTGGGGCGGCTGCGTCTACGACACCGACCGGATTGTTGCGCAACTGGAGAAGAGTTCGTAGGGTTGGTTGCCGAGTGGGTTAGAGTACTTGGCATGAAGATCCCGCATGTTTTTATGGCGATAGCCGCGATGGCCCTGGCGACTGCGGCTCCTGGCGCCAGCGCAGCGCAGGCTCCCGCCGGCAGTGCGTCTGACGCGCAGCCCCAACTCGTCATTATCGACACCGATATAGGCGACGACATCGATGACGCATTTGCGCTGGCCCTGGCGCTGCGCAGCCCGGAGCTGCACATCCTGGGAGTGACGACGACATTCGGCGATACGGAGCTACGCGCCCGCCTGTTGGACCGCTACCTGGCCGCGATCGGCCGCAGCGATATCCCAGTAGCCGCCGGCCCCGCCACGAAGACCGACAACACCCTTACCCAGGCGGCCTACGCGCGCCAGGCGCCGGAGCGGACGCATGCCGACGGGGCCGATTTTCTGCTGAGCCAGATTCGACTCCACCCGGGAGAGATCACGCTGATTGCCATTGGGCCGCTGTACACTGTGCAGGCAGCCATCGAGCGCGACCCGGCCACCTTCCGCAAACTGAAGCGGGTGGCGATGATGGGGGGCAGCATCTACCGCGGCTATGACGACGGGAAGACGGGCGAACATCGGCCTCCTGATTCCGAGTGGAACATCAACCGCAACCCAGCGGGGGCAAAGGCGCTGTTGGCCTCCGGCGTGCCGATCTTCATGATGCCGCTGGATTCGACGCAGATTCATCTGCAACAGGCGGAGCGGGAGGCGATCTTTTCCCACGGTTCCCCGCTGACCGACCAACTGACCCTTCTTTATCACCAGTGGATGACGGGCAGCGGGGGTCAAGTGTTGACGCCGACGCTGTTTGACCCAGTGGCAGTGACCTACGCGATTCGTCCCGAGCTTTGCCCGGCCAAGCCCATGCGGGTTGAGGTAGACGAGAAAGGGTTCACGCGGCCCGCCGCCGGCGCTCCCAACGCCCAGGTTTGCCTGCAGTCGGACGAAAAGGGATTCCTGGATCTTCTACGTACGCGGATTGTGGGCGATGCGACTCCGTGAGCGGGGCCGGCGGCGAGGGAAAAAGGAAGGGTTTTGAGCGCTTTGAGCAGCGTTCAACACACTTCCCACAGCAAATTTAATGAAGTGTGCGCCCTGTCACTTGCAACTCCATTGACAGCAGTGGAAAGTAGGTGAAAAATGGCGGGTCGATGGTATTCGAGCCGTTTTGAGCGGTGTAGGGAGGAAAAGTGAGGAATACATTGAAGAGGAAGACTTTAGGGGCGATGGCCCTTTTGGGTGCGGGGTTGTTTCTGGCGGTGGGCTGCAAGTCGACTCCAGAGTTGACGCAGGCTAACGCATTGGCGTTGATCCAGGCCAAGTACGATCAGGCTCCGCCGGCGGGCATCAACATCACAGTAAGTGACCTGGGCATGCGGCAAGGGATCGTGGCGAAATATTGGGAGAGAACCAAGGTATATCCCAACCGGTTCTGGGCCGACTTCACGCTGACCCCGGAAGGCAAGAAAGTGATCAAGCTGCCCAAAGGTGGCGATGTCATCGAGTGGCGCCCGGATAGCACCACCGATACCCATTTTGTGGCGGTTGTGGTTACCGCGACGGCCAATCGTCTTAAGGCGCGCGATATCAAGGACATCCAGGACGAGACTCTGCCCGGCGTGGATTCCGCCAAGGGCGCCGCGTTTACCGAATCTGTGGATTTCACTGGCGTGCCGGACCCATTGCAGAACATCGCGCACAACCCCGGAAACACGTTGAGCAGCAAGCGCCAGGCCGACTTTTCGCTGGAAGGCGGGGCCTGGAAGCTGCACTCGATCGAATAGCGCCTTGAAAATTTCGGGGGCGGTGGCCGAATGCGTTGACCCCACCCCCGTTTCTTGTTATTGTAGAAAGGTTCCGCAAGAACGCGTCTGTCCGTGTGCCTTGACGGTAGATGCGTACGGGTGGTCCCGCCGGGCGGTTTTGGCGAGGGCATAATCCCGAGGCCGGGGGAAAGTTGATCCGGCCGAGATGCCCCGAACTTGCTCTTCTCTTGCGAAGGGCGGGGGCAAAGACGTTTTCGCGTTGGATGGTTGCCGAAGCGAATGCTCGCCGGGGGTGTTCTTCTTTAGGGAGGACATGGCCAAGTCGGGCATCGAATACGCCTTGGAAGACGTGAAGACTCATACATCGCATCGGCGCTCGCGCGTTCTCCGCCTTGGAGGGCTATGCGAGCCGGAACCGGCGAAACGGAGTCGGCTTTTCCTCTGCAAGTGGGAAAACGACCGGCCACCGTCCCGGCTCTCGTCTGGAAGTGGAACGAAGGCAGACGCGAAGCAGTAACAACAGGGCTTCCGTGCGCGTGCACGCCGAAGTTTGGCCGTGCGGACTCGCAGGGGAGGCCCCAAGGGTCTGCGCGCGGCGGTCGAACATGGGGTTGCAGGGATTTACGCGGTAAGGAGTTTGAGTTTGCCTACATTTAATCAGCTGGTTCGCAAGGGGCGCACGGCCCCGCGGTACAAGACGGCATCGCCGGCCTTGCAGTCCTCGCCGCAGCGGCGCGGTGTTTGCACCCGCGTGTATACGCAGACGCCCAAGAAGCCGAACTCGGCCCTGCGCAAGGTAGCCCGCGTGCGGTTGACCAACGGCATCGAGGTCACCACCTACATTCCCGGTATCGGCCACAACCTGCAGGAGCACTCGATTGTGCTGATCCGCGGGGGCCGCGTGAAGGACTTGCCAGGGGTTCGCTACCACGTGGTGCGCGGCACTCTGGATTCGGTGGGCGTGGCCAACCGCAAGCAGAGCCGTTCGAAGTATGGGGCCAAGCGCGCCAAGGGCGGCGCGGCGCCGAAGAAGTAGCGCAAATCGAGCTTCTAGCTGCTAGCTCCTAGCTTCTAGCTCGCTTTTTGTTGGAGCCAGGATTGGTGCTTCCCGCAAGTGGGAGCTGGAAGCTAGCGACTAGAGGCTAGCGGCTGATTTTTTGAGGATTCTGAGGATTATGCCGAGAAAAGGGCACATTGCGAAGCGGGAAGTGGCACCGGACCCGGTCTACGGATCGACGCTGGTGACGAAATTTGTCAACTCGATGATGTGGGGCGGCAAGAAGTCGACGGCCCAGGGCATCTTCTACGAGGCGATGAAGAACCTCGAGGAGAAGGGCGGGGGCGACGACGCTCTCAAGCTCTTCAAGAAGGCGGTCGAGAACTGCAAGCCGCTGCTCGAGGTGAAGACGCGCCGGGTGGGTGGAGCCAACTACCAGGTCCCGATCGAGGTGAATCCCGACCGGAGAACCTCGCTGGCTATCCGCTGGCTGATTACGTACGGCCGCAGCCGCGGCGAGAAGGGTATGACCGACAAGTTGTCGAACGAGTTGCTGGACGCGGCCAATGGGCGCGGCGCGGCGATGAAGAAGAAGGAAGACGTGCACCGCATGGCCGAGGCCAACAAGGCCTTTGCCCACTACCGCTGGTAGAGCGCGGAGCGCAAACCATAGCGCTGAGGCCGGTCGAGAAGAACCGCCGGCACGAAGAGGTCCCGATTGGCTGGGGCCTCGTTACTGATACAACCGCGGGGCTGAACGCCCGCAAGGATAAATACCGTGGCTCGCACCATTCCTCTGAATCGTTGCCGGAACATCGGAATCATGGCGCACATCGACGCCGGAAAGACGACAGCGACAGAGCGCATCCTGTTTTACACGGGCATCACGCACCGCATTGGCGAAGTGCATGAGGGCACCGCGACCATGGATTACATGGAGCAGGAGCAGGAGCGCGGCATCACCATTACCTCGGCCGCAACCACCTGCATGTGGCGCGACATCCGCATCAACATTATCGACACCCCCGGCCACGTGGACTTTACCGCCGAGGTGGAGCGTTCGCTGCGCGTCCTGGACGGCGCGGTGGCAGTGTTCGACTCGGTTTCCGGCGTGCAGCCGCAGACTGAGACAGTATGGCGGCAGGGCGACAAGTACAAAGTGCCGCGCATCTGCTTCGTGAACAAGATGGACAAGAATGGCGCTGACTTCGAATATGTGGTCGACACCATCCGCAAGCGGTTGGGCGCCAGGCCCGTGGCGCTGCAGATTCCCATCGGCGCCGAGGCGGGTTTCAAGGGAGTCGTCGACCTTATCGAGATGAAGGCGGTTCTGTGGCACGACGAGGCCATGGGTTCGCAGTACGACATCGAGCCGATTCCGGCCGCGCTGCAGAAGAAGGCAGAGGCCTTCCGGCTGCAACTGATCGAGGTCATTGCGGAAACCGACGACGTGCTGCTGGAGAAGTTTCTCGAGGGTGAGACCCCGACCATCGAAGAGTTGAAGGCCGGCATTCGCCAGGCCACTATCGACCTGAAGATCTTCCCCGTGATTTGTGGAAGCGCCTTTAAGAACAAGGGTGTTCAAACGCTGCTGGATGCGGTGGTGGATTACCTGCCCAGCCCGTTGGACAAGCCTCCAGTGGAAGGCATCAATCCCTCCAATCATAGCGAAATCGTGGTGCGGAAGGCTGATGACAATGAGCCGCTGGCGGCGCTGGTCTTCAAGCTGATCAACGATCCGTTTGGCAAGCTCTCGTTTGTGCGGGTTTATTCCGGCACGCTCAAGACCGGCGATGCGGTGCTGAATCCGCGCACCGGCAGGACCGAGCGCGTGGGACGGCTGGTAAAGATGCACGCCAACAAGCGCGAGGACGTGAGTGAGATTCTCGCCGGCGACATCTGCGCCTGCGTGGGGTTGAAGGATCTGAAGACCGGCGACACCTTGTGCGCGCCGCATCATGCCATCGCTCTGGGCGCCATCAAGTTCCCTGAGCCGGTGATTTCAGTGGCCATCGAGCCCAAGACCAAGGCCGACCAGGAGAAGATGGCCATCGCCCTTTCGCGCCTGGCCGATGAAGATCCCACCTTCAAGGTGCATACCGACGAGGATTCGGGCCAGACCATCATCAGCGGCATGGGCGAGCTGCACCTTGAGATTCTTGTGGACCGCATGAAGCGGGAGCACAAGGTGGACGCTAACGTTGGCGAGCCCAAGGTGGCCTTCCGCGAGACGATTCGCAAGGTGGCGGAAGCTGAGGGCAAATACATTCGCCAGACCGGCGGTTCGGGCAACTACGGCCATTGCAAGCTGCGCATCGAGCCGAACGAGCCGGGCAAGGGTTACGAATTCATCAACGAGATCAAGGGCGGCGTGGTGCCCAAGGAATACATCAAGCCCATCGATCAGGGAGTGCGGGGCGCGCTGGAACTGGGCATTCTGGCCGGTTACCCCATCGTGGACGTGAAGGTGATTTTGTTCGACGGCAGCTACCACGAAGTGGACTCCAACGAAATGGCCTTCAAGTTTGCGGGTTCGATCGCCTTCAAGGAAGCAGCCAGGAAAGCATCGCCGGTGTTGTTGGAGCCGGTGATGGCAGTGGAAGTGACGGTTCCAGAGGAGTTCATGGGGACCATTATTGGCGACATCAACTCGCGTCGCGGGCGGATCGAGGGCATGGAACACGCGGCTGGATCGCAGGTCATCAAGGCGATGGTGCCGCTGAAGGAGATGTTCGGCTACGTGAACGACATTCGCTCGTCCACCCAGGGCCGCGCCTCCTACTCCATGCAGTTCGCGCGTTACGAAGAGGCCCCGCGCATGATTGCCGATGAGATCATCGGCCGGGCGCAGGGGAAGTGAAGCAAGCTGACAGCTGAGAACTGATAGCTGATTTTTTGGGGCTGGAGCCGGATGGCCGGCGCCCCGGGTTGAAACGGGCAGTACGAGCCATGAAAGGGATTTGGGGTTTCTTATGGCGAAGGAAAAGTTTGATCGTTCGAAGCCGCACGTGAACGTGGGCACGATCGGGCATATCGATCACGGGAAGACGACGTTGACGGCGGCAATCACCAAGGTGTTGCAGAAGCATAACCCG